>OGYF01000036.1_pt1 | contig 141600 bp, 125 predicted proteins | sample 1576451 | NCBI WGS metagenome assembly OGYF01 (sample SAMEA3541505, study PRJEB24748) | human gut metagenome | biome: human gut; feature: human-associated habitat; material: faeces | place: China | collected 2012
GTTTATTTGGCAATTACATTGTATCATTTGTAATCTTATGTGTCTATTTTTATTTCACGGTGTGTCACTCAATTTTACCATTTATAATTTTAAATACGTTCTTTTATTTTTCCTTCTCTATATGCATTTAATAGTAATTTAAGGTCATTCACTTCTTCTTGTAATTCTTTTCCTATATCTGCATCTGCTACTAATTTTCTTTTAATATTTTTTTCTGATACCATTATGTCTTTTTCTTCTCTTATTGCTTCTGCCTTTGAATCAAATGGTTCATTAGCTACTAATACCAATCCATAAGAATTATATATTAGGGTATATCCGTGCTCTTCCGGTTTCTTTTCTATAGCTTTTTGCAAATCCTCCATCTATTATTAGCAACTTTCCATTTGCCTTTATTGGACTTTCTCCATCTTTTTCTTTTACTAGTATATATCCATTTATAATGTGAGAATTTTCTTGTTCTAATCCAAATTCTTCTAATATTTTATTACATACTTCTTCTTTTTCAATTAGTACATAATATGGATTTTTTTCTTCCTTATGTGTTTCTTTTTCCTCTTTTGTTAATTCATAAGGATTTTCAGGATTTATTGTAGGGAAGTTTTTATCATTTAATTCATAAACTTTGTTATTAATTTTTATTGTTCCTTTTTTATAATCAACTTTATCTAGTAAAAGTCTATCTTCCATTTTATATCTCTTTACTTTTTTATAAATATATTTATTCTTAGGATAAAAAATGTATCAAAAATATTAAAATTTGCAATTTAATATTTTGATACATTATACGCTAATTATTTTTTCTTCTATCAATAACATAAGTACTTCCAGGTGTCATTTTTGCCAAGTGCTTTACTTGTGCTGCAGATTCCCCTATTTCAAGTACATTTTTAAATCTTCCTTTATCAACAACTACTACTGCTATAGAAATACTTGTTAATGGAAATTGTTCTATTACACATTTTCTATTTGGTATTTCTAAATATCCTTTTTCAATATCTGACTTGTTAAAATATTTAAGTACTCCTTGATCAAATTCTAAAATTATATCTTGACATATTTTTTCACAATTTGTGTTAGCCGTTATTGCAACGAAATCATCTCCTCCAATATGTCCAACAAAGTTGCTTTCATCTTCTGTATCATGTAAATGATTTGCTACACATCTTGCTGTAAATTTAATTATTTCATCTCCATTTAAAAATCCATATACATCATTATATGCTTTAAAATTATCTAGGTCTACATACAATATTGAAAATTGATCATTATTTAATAATCTCTTTTTTATTTCAGTTTGAATTTGAACATTTCCTGGTAACCCAGTTAATGGACTTACTCTACGGTTAGTATCTAAAAGCCTTATTACATTTTTTACTGTGTAATATAAATATTGTTCATCAATTGGTGCTTTTATATAATGCTCAACACAGGCTTTTAATACTTGAATTCTATGTTCTTTTTCTTTTACTGAAGATATTACAATTATAGGTGTTATGCTATTATCTTCATTTTTTCTGATTTTATTGCAAAGTTCAATAATATCTTCTTTTATTCCATCTTCATTTATAATAATAAGTGCTGGAATGTTTTTTAACACACTTTCAATTTCCGCTTCTTTAGCTTTTTTAAATTTATATTCTTTTTCTTTTTTAAATAAATCTATTAGTTTGCTTTTTAATTCATTTTCTTCATCAATCAAATAAATTTCTTGTGACATATTTTGTCTCCTTTTATTATGGATTATATTGTAGTTCTGCTGTCTTAGTTATGTCATATCCACTTGTGTTGATAACTTGAACAGAAATAGTATTGTTTCCTTCCCTCAATTTTACAGGTCCTACTGTAACTTTCTTTCTATTTAAATCTCTTGCAGCATATACTTTTCCGTTTAAGTTAACTATTATGTCTTTTATTCCATCTTTGTCTTCTACTTCTATTGTTATGTCTTGATTATTACGTTTAACTACCATTTTAGGTTTTGAAGTTGAAGTTACTACTTCTTTTTCAAAACTCTCAACATTTCCATTCATATCTTCAGCAATTATTTTAACTTTTCTAGTTCCCACTGTCAAAGCTACATCTTTTCTAATTTCTTTTTGTCCTTGTTGATTTGCTTGAATTACTATAGGTTCCTCGCCTTCCCATTGATATGATATATATGATATAGCTGTTTCATCTTTTGCAATTATTGTCATATTATTATTTCCGTCTTCAGTTTCTACTTCAATAGAAGGTTTTGTAATATCAACTCCTGTTAATTTATATGGTTTTTGATATTTTATTCTTTTTCCATTTACATCTTCTATAACTAAATTTAAAGTACTATCATATCCTAAAAGTACAATTTCTTCATCTGCAGTTGTACTTCCTATTGGAGTAGTACTTCTTTCTCCATTATCCCATGAATATTCAATTTTAGATATTTCTACATTGTGTTCAACATGGACTACTGCTTTGTCATTCTTTCTTCCTATAATAACAGATGGTATATTTGCAGGTTTTCTATCATCTGCATCTTTGTACATAGCATAAGCTCCTTCTCCTACAAAGATAACTCCAAAAGCTATAAGTACAACGGAGAAAAATTTTATTATTCCTTCTATTTCAATAGGTCTTCCAGACCTTGTTCTTTTTATTTTTGTTTTAATATTAGAAGCAGATGTTTTTATGTTTTGTTTTATTGGTTCTCTTTTTATCTGCTCTGTTTGTATGTTATTATTTTTTTCATTTTCATTTCTATCGTTTCCAACAGCAAGAATTTGATTCATGTACTTCGAGTCTCCTTTGCTACAATCTACCATCATTATTATATCATAAGCATTTTTTAATGTAAATGTAGAAATAAAAAAATAATGCTAAAATAAGTTTTAGCATTATTTTTTATTTTATTCAATTACAAATTTTTTGATTAATATTACTCCTCCTGCAATTATACTAACTGACACAAGAGCTAATGTAATATATGTTTGTGCACTACCTGTTGCTGTTGTGATTATAACTGGTGCATCATCTTCATCATCTTCACCTTTTTTGTCATTACCTGGTGTTGAGTCAATATCTGGTGAATCATAATCATTATCATCTTCATAAATTTCTGCCCAGTTTGTTTTTAATCCCATGTTATTTTTTCCATTTATCCATGTTAGTATTATTTCTACTGTTTGACTTTCTCCTGGTTTTATTAACACGTCTTTTAATTGATTTGTTAAAACTTTTCCGTCATCTGTTAATCTCCACTTTGGATTATCTTCCTGAACAAATTTTAAACCTTGTGGGATATAATCTATAATTTCTTTAGCATATCCTTCTATCTCTCCCTCGTTTGTTACTTTTATGCTAAATTTAAATTTTACAGTTGTTTGGTTTATTCTGTCTGAACGAATTTCAACTTTTGCAGGTGGTTCAGGATTTTCATCTCCTGTATGTCCTGTTTTTGTAATTGTTGTTTTTCCATTGTATGTAACTATTGATTCAGTAACCCATTTTTTAAGTGCTAAGTCAAAGTATTTAACTTTAATTTTCTCTATGTCTTGATCATCTTCGTCTGGATTATTGTTGTCTGGAGTTGAGTCAACGTCTTCAACTTCTTTACCATCTTCATCTGCATCTTCTGTAATTTCTGCTGTGTTTATTATTACTCTATCAGATGTATTTGGTTCTGTTACTTTAAATGCAATTTTTAGATCTCTATAGTCTGGCATTGTCATTGTTTCTGGATCAAAGGCTTTTAGTAAGTTTTTATTGTCAATATCATTTATTTTTGCTAAGTAATCAGTTTTTATATAACTTGCTTCTTTAACTTCAGTTGTTTCTGTTCCATCTTGTTTATACATTTTCCATCTAAAAGCTGTATTTATTGCATTAGTTGGTAAATATTCTAGTCCTTCTGGTAAATCATCTTTTACTTCTTCTGCATATCCTGCCATATTACCTTCATTAAATACTCTTAATGTATATACAACAGTATTTCCATTAGCAACTTCTACTGGTTCTTTTGAATGTACATATTTGTATTCATTATTCTCTGTTATTGTAAATACTGGAGCTCTACTAGTTATTTCTTTATCATTAACTCCTGTTATAAATTTTCTTAAAGCTAAGTCAAATCTTTTTATTACTAATTTTTCAAAGTCATCATCATCTTGTTGTCCAGGAATATATGTATCTCCACAATCAATTTCAGCATCTTTATAATTTGGTAATGTATCATCTGTTGGTAATACAACATTATCTTTTTGAGAATCTCTATCAATAATTTTATCACCGTTTTGATCAGCAAATTCTGTTATTTCTGCTATATTTGTAATTTTTTCATATAAGTCAATATTTTCTTTAACTTTACATCTAATTTGTACATCAATATAATCAAGAGTTGTTCCATCAAATGCTTTTAATAAAACTTTATCATCCACATTTGTTCTTCCTGCATATATATTGTCTCTGTTAGCTGAACTTGTTGTTGTTAAAGATGTTATATCTGTTTTTACTGTTCTTCCATCTTGTGATACTGTCCATCCATATTTTGCATTTAGTTCATCATTTACTATAAATTCTAGTTGCTCTGGTAAATGATCTGTTATTTCAGTTACATATCCATCTAATTGTCCTTCATTGTATATACGAATTGTATATGTTACTATGTCTCCATTAGAAGCACTTACTGGTGTTTTGTCATGATTATATGTTGCTGTTGTTGCTGTTTCGTTTTTTAAGTCTGTTACATCAACTTGTGGTGCTCTATTATAATTTTTTGTTTTTGTTCCTGTTGTAACTTCTGTAATGAATTTTCTTAAAGATAAATCAAAGTATTGTCCTAATACAACTAAATCTTCAAAATCATCATCGTCTTCTTGGCTTGTTGTTCCATAATTATTTTTATCAACGTTATTTGGTTTAGAGTCACGATCTTCTGCTTCAGTGTTTCCGTCTTTATCTTTATGCATTGTTATTTCTGCTATATTTTTTAAAGTTTTGTTTTCAGTTCCTATTGTTGCAATTACTTCACATTCTATTTCCAAATCTTTATAATCTAATGTTGTTCCATCAAATTTATTAATCATTTTGTCTGCTAAATATGTTGTCTTTACAGTTTTACCATCTTTTGTTGTTTCCCATCCATATTGTTTATTTATTGCACTATTGTCTGCCAGTTTTAATCCTTCTGGTAAATAATCTCTAACAACTGCTGCATATCCATCAATGTTGCCTTCATTATATACTCTTATTTTGTATATAACCTTGTCTCCCGGTTTTACTGCAAGTGCATCTTTAGGATGTACTTTATTTGTTGTTGTAATTGCTCCATTTTTTAATTTTTCTAATTCTTGTGCATCTATTGTTGGAGTTCTATCCACTGTTGGTGCAACTCCATTTATTGATGTAATGAATTTTCTTAAAGCTAAGTCCATTGCTTCACCTAGCATTATTAAATCTTCAAAATCATCATCATCTTCTTGGCTTGTTGTTCCATAATTATTTTTATCAACATTGTTTGGTTGTGAGTCACGGTCTGTCACTGTTGTATTTCCATCTTCATCTTTATGCATTGTTATTTCTGCTATATTTTTTAAGTTTTGATTTTTGCTTTCAACTACTGCTGTTACTTCACATTCTATTTCTAAATCAACAAAGTCTAATGTTGTTCCATCAAATTTATTGATCATTTTATCTGCTAAATATGTTGTTTTAGCTGTTCCAACATCTTTTGTTGTTTTCCATCCATATTGTGTATTTATTGTACTATTGTCTGCTAATTTTAGTCCTGTGGGCAAGTAGTCTATAACTGTTGATGCATATCCATTTACATTACCTTCATTATATATTCTTATCTTATATACTACTTTATCCCCTTTTTTTACTGCAAGTGCATCTTTAGGATGTACTTTTCTTGCTGTTGTTGTAGTTCCATTTTTAAGTTTTTCTAATTCTTGTGCATCTATTACTGGAGTTCTATCCACTGCTGGTGCTACTCCATTTATTGAGATAATGAATTTTCTTAAAGCTAAGTCGAATTCTTCTACTGTTGGTTCTTCTGGTATATCAGTAACAACTTCTTCTGAAAAGTTTCTTGTTATTTTTTCAACTTTAACAACAGGTTGTTCTAACTCTAAGTTGTTATTTCCTTTATCAATTACTGACCAATATGTAAGTTTAGTTTCTGTATAAGAACCTGAAATATTAAATTTTACACTTTTAATATTATTAGTAGATGGTACAGAAATATAAAATTCTTCTCCTACTAATTGTTTGTCATCAGTCATATTTATAATTTCGTTCTTATTCTTATCTAAATATATTACATCTGTTACTTCATTGTCATTTTCATCATTAACGAAAACATCTAAACTATATTGTGTATCTCTTACTTGTTCTAGTTTATATGGTCCAACTATATATCTGTTATTTACTTTTTGAACTGTTATATTACTTGTATCAGAAAGTTTAACTGGTACAGTGTTTACACTGCTATCACTTGGACTATAGCTAAAACCTTCTTTTTGAGGTGTTTTTACTAAGTAATCAAATAATGCTTGACATGCAAGTGCTCTTTCCCATCCATTTTCTAGTATATCTTCACTTAATGCTTTATAGTTTGCATCTACACCTTGTACTATATTAACATAGAATTCTATGTTTTCTACATGATAATCACCTGTAGGGTTTGTATAATACCATACTGCCAATTGTTGTACTGCATCTATATCATCATCTGTTAATAAGTCCATATCTGCAAATTCAGTTATTTCTGGATTTCCTTGTTCTACCGCATAATTAGTTGCTGCAGTTAATAAAGTATCTCTATTAATTTTAGCTTCAGCTTTTGCTGTTGAAGATGCATCAATTTTAGGTGCAACATAACAATTATCTAAAATCCATAATAATGCTTGATATTCTGTACCATTAACATCTGGTAATGGTGCTTGGTATACTGCAGGAATATCATCTGGATCCTTTAAATCAAAATATTTTGTATAATGAGTTTCAACAGGTGCTCTAATTGCTGAATAATCTGCTGATCCAAAACCAGGACCACCTCTTAAGCAATAAATAGTATCATCAGTATTTTTTCCTGTTTCATAGATTTTCCAAACGTTTTTACTACCACTTGCTATTTGGTATCCATATCCTGATCTTCTTCCAACCATTGTTAAGTTAAGATATAGACTTCCAGTTCCAGAAGCTGCATTTACTTGTGTAAATACACTTAAGCAACACATTGATAGAAGTAAAAGTATTATAAACATTATTCCTTTTTTAAATTTCATTATCTTTACCTTCCTTTTTTATTATATTAATATTATTTTAATAGTCTATTAAGAACATGTCAATAGCAGTATTTTCCTATAATTTCATGCCTTTTTTTATTGCATTTTTTTCCCCTACGGATATAGGTTCTTGGATTTAACTTCTATTTTTTTGCCCTTATATTACAATTATATTACATTTTTGTAATATTTTCAATATTTTTGGTGCTAATATTGCCTCTTTTTCTTATTTCCCTAGTTTTTTTACGTCTCGCTTAATAGAATTTTAAAAAAGATAAGAATTATAATTCTTATCTTTTGGTTCGCTGGAGGCGCCTATCGGAATCGAACCGATGATCAGAGTTTTGCAGACTCGTGCCTTACCGCTTGGCTAAGGCGCCATAAATATTAAATTATAGTCACGAATTACTTTACTTACCAGCGACTCGCTATCGCTCCCTGCATACTGAGGTTGTAACTCGCTAAAGCTCGAACGACCTCAGCAGCTTGGCTAAGGCGCCATAAATATTAAGCTTAATAAAAAAAATGGAGCGGGAAACGGGGCTCAAACCCGCGACCTCTGCCTTGGCAAGGCAGCGCTCTATCAACTGAGCTATTCCCGCATAAGCTTTTTTCAAAGCATATTTATAATAACAAATTTTTATATAAAAGTCAAGGTACTAATGATAAAAAATCTATAAAATAATCAAATATATTCTTTTTTTCTATCACTTGCTTATTTTTTATATTTAAATTTGCTATTGTTTCTCCATTTATTTGAATCTTTGCATTTCCTATAATTCTTCCCTTTTCAACAGGTGCTTCTAAGTAATATAATGAATTTATTTCCATTTTTATGTTATCAATATCTGTTTTTTTTATTGCAATTTTAGAATAGCCTAAACTTTCAATATCTAAATCTATCTTCTCTTGTTTTGCCTTATTTATATATATGCGATTACAGTTTAATTGTTTCCAATTTTCAAATTGTTCTTTTATTTTTTTTTCAATATCTATTACTTCATAATTTTTATATGCATATTCAATTAATTTTATGCTATCTGATGTTCTATACTTTTTGGTATCTGCTCCTAGTACTACTGTAATAATATCTAAATCTTCGCGTTTACAAGCTGTAACTAAACATCTCCCAGCTTCATTTGTAAACCCGGTTTTTACTCCATAAACGCCATTCAAATTTCCAAGTAATTCATTAGTATTTCCTATTAAATTACTTCTTGCATTTATTGTTATATTGTAATTTTTAGAACTCACAATCTCTTTAAACTTTGGAATTTTCAATGCATAATCAGCCATACAAGCTAATTCATACGCAGTTGTATAGTGTTTCTCTTTGTCTAATCCATGTGGTGTTATAAAATGACTATTTATAAGTCCAAGTTCTTTTGCTTTTTTATTCATCATGTCTGCAAATTCTTCTATTCCTCCTCCAACATGTTCTGCCAAAGCAACTGCAGCATCATTTCCAGATTTAAGCATTAATCCATAAAGCAGGTCATGTACCGTAATTTTGTCATTTGTTCTTAATCCTAATCGTGACCCTTCTGTTCCTGCAGCTTTTTTGCTTATTGTAACTACATCATTTAACTCTGAATTTTCCAAAACAACTATTGCTGTCATTATTTTCGTTGTACTTGCCATCGGAACTTGTTTTAAGCCATTTTTTTCATACAGAATTCTTTTAGAATTTCTATCAAATATTAGTCCAATTCTAGAATTCAACTTTAAGTTTTCTATATTTTTAGATACGGTTTCAATTGCTTGCTTCTTTGTTTCGTTAATATCAATAATTTCATTATCATTTATATTAGCATAACACATATTATTTATAGATAAAATAAGTGTTACAAATAAACAAATCATTGCACTTATTACTTTTTTATTTTTAAACTTCATATACAAAAATCACCTTTTACATTATATTTGTAAAGGTGATTTTTATGAATAATTTAATTATCTTCTTGAATCTCTTGCTTCAGCATCTCCCCATGGAGTTCTTCCTTCGTCATCATCATCTCTTTCTTGCTCTTTTTCTTGTATTTTTTCTCTTTCTTTTATGTTTTCATTTACCCTCTCTTTTGCTTCTTTTTCAGTAAGAACTTCTTCTCCTATCATATAATTAAAGATTTCAACAGCTTCTTTTCTTTGATATCCATCTTTTATAAATTCCTCAATAATTTCTTCAGAATGTTGCATCAAATGCATTTCATCATATTGTACTCCGTCTTGTATCAAGCCTGTTTTCTCTACGGAACTGTACGTTCCAGTTTCTCTATCTGGGTCTGCAACACCAGTTCTAATTGAAGTTTTTTCATTTACTTGTGAGCTATTAGTAGGTCTTCCTTTTACTTCAATGGCATTTGATGTCCATTCTCCTTCGTTTCCTTGTCTTGCTTCTTCTGGATATGGATATCCATAAATATCAAACTTGATGTTTATTCTTACATCTCTTATATCTTGATCTCTTCCTGTTAAGTTTCTTGTTTGCATTACTTGTTGTGGTGACTCTTTAGTTACTGGATTACCATCACTTCCAATTGATACTGTTTCTTGTCTAATACCTGTTGTTGATGGCATAATATACTTTGATGGTTGCAATTCTCCATTTTCATCAATATATTCTGCTTTTACAAGTCCATCTTTATCACGACTAAATATTAAATTTCTTTCTACTTCTGGATGATCTTTATAAAAATTACTATTATCCCTAACTATTAAAACATTATTTTCAGGAATTCCCTTCTTTTTTGCAATTGCTTTTTGTTCTTGATTTTCTTCTTCCTTCTCTTCAGCTTCCTCTTCTTCAGCTTTCTCTTCCTCTTCTTCAGCTTCCTCTTCCTCTTCTTCAGCTTTCTCTTCCTCTTCTTCAGCTTTCTCTTCCTCTTCATTGCCTTTTTTGTCTTGTTTCTCTTGGATTTCTTTTTCTAATTCTTCTGGCAACTCAAGTACTGCATTATCTAAATTTAGCATTTCAAAATATTCTTGATATTCTTGTCTTAACTTTTCTATATATTCTGGTGAAAAATGAATTTTTCCAGCTTTATCAACTGTTGCAACTAAATCCCCATCTTTGTTATATATTTCATATACCTCTTCTATTCCCTTTTTACCATTTTCTCTATTAAGCTTCGTAACAAAAACATCATTTTCTATAAATCTCGCTGAATCAAAAGCAAGTTCTTTGTAATAAGTTATATTTGATATTTGACTCTTGTCTTTCCTTTCAGCTATTTGTGTATAAATATTTGCCATTGCTTCTTTTATTTCATTTGACTTATCTATTTCCATTTATATATTACTCTTTTTTGTTTTATTATATCATATATTATAAAAATAAACTATATAAAAGCAAAAAATGAGGAGAATAATCTCCTCATTTTTTAAATACTGAATGACATTACAAAATCTGTTCCTTCATTTAATCTCATTACAAATGTCTTTTTTACTGTTTTAGTATTTTTTTCTGTTTTATCAGTTATAGTAACTTCATAAGTATACAAATCTCCTTGTTTTTTACCATTGCTTGATTTTGCATTATTAGATTCAAAGAAGTTTGTTTTCACATACTTTTCAAAGTCAGCTTCTGTTTTAAAGTTATTTGATTTAAATGTTGCATCTAGCTTATTGTATACATATTTGTAGTCATTATTATTTAATGCTTCAAAACATTTTTGAAGGTTTAATATTACCTTATCCTCTTCTTTTGCATTTTCATATTTTTCAAGAAACTCTGGTAAATCTATTGTATATGTGTCTAGTATAACAGTATAGTCCATAACTGATGTTTCTCTAAATATATAATAATTTTCTAAGCTATCAATAAGAACATATTGAGTATAATCATTATTCTTATCAATTTTATATGATTTTAACTCAAGTGGTTTATATTTTGCTATGTATATCATATATTCTTCCATGCTATCAAAATCACCATATTGTTTTGCATTTTTATTATTATATGATAAATATAATTCTTTATTTTTGCTTACATATTGTGTAAAATTTTGTAAGCTTCCAAAACGCTTTTCTTTATAATTTTGATCTAAGTCCTGATATGCTTGTTCAATATTAAATGACATTCTTTCTGTAAATGTTTCAAATATATACTTAACATATTCCTCATCATTTAAATATATTGATTTAAAAACATTATAAGTTTTATTTTCTATTTTCTCTGTTCTATTAAAATTTATTTCTGAATTTTCGTCAATTTTTAGCATGTTTTTTTCTGTCATATATTCATAAGGTAATATTGAAAATGTACTATTAGCAGGGTTCATTTTAACCCCAACAGCTAAATTAAACATTTTATTTGAATTTGTGTCAATTAATTTTCCATATATTAAATATACATCTACGTCATTGCTTATTTTTATTGTATACATTTTGTTTATGTCAATTTTTACTTTAGATATATTGTTTATTTTTAACTGTTCTTTCGTTATATTAGCCATTTGTACATATTCGTCATCTAATAAACCATATATTTTTTCTCTGTTTCCATCTGAGACATAATCATAAAATAATTCTACACACTTTTTTGCATTATAATATTCATTTTTTGATTGCACTTTTTCTAATTTATTAAGTTCAAAGTTATATGTCTCTTTACCATCTTCTATTTCGTTTATTCCGTTCTTCATTTTTATTTAATAACAACACACATATCATTATTGTTGTTATTATTATAAAAATTATTAATAATATTATAATTTTTTTAAGGTTTTTATTCATAAATTAACATTCCTTATTTTTAATTTTATTTTCCAATATATCTATATGCTACGGCAAATTTATTTGGATCAGCACTAAGCAGTTTACCCATTGAGCTTCTATCTCCACTGCTAGATACTACACAATAATTTTGGTCTAAACGCTTTCCTCCATTTATATATATATACACATGATTACGATTTGGGTAAAACACAATATCTCCTTCTTGTAATTCTGCAAAACTAGTTATTTTTTGCCACTGATTTGCATATGAAGATTGTGTTAGCATATTTTCTACTCCCCAGCATCCATTATATGGATATTGATTAATTGTAGCTTCATCTATTAACCCAGCCTTCCAAAGAGATAAACTTACGAATGTTGCACATACTATTCCATATTTGCTTGGGTTTTCTATAGGGTAATCCCATGATGCCTGTATATTATAACCTACACCAGTTCTACCATTATTAGTTGCCCCTTCAACTCCATTTCCTGCGTAATGCACCTCAACTCCAGAGTTTAAAAAATGATCTGCAACCATGTACGCAGCTTCTACAATTGATCCGACTTCTCCTAAAAAGCAATTGTTTCCAAATATAGTTTTTGCCACTCTAAGTCTATATTCAAAACAATATTGGGCATAATCTGCTTTTTCTTGTAAAGATGTTAAATCTGTTGCTCCTGAGTGTCCACACCTTATTTTATACTCTCCTGTTGATATTCCACCTAATTCATACATAGAGTAAATTTGTATACGTCCTCCTGATCCCCAAGTACTTCCATGGCTTTGGTAATACTCAATTCCTGCTGGATTATCAAAATCAGGTTCATTGCATAAATGAGTGTCTCCTAAATACATATATATACAAAACATTGCATATGCATTATTTTCAGGTTTACCAGCAAACATAGAATTTACAGTTGCATATTTTTGAGCTGTTGAATATGCATAATTATATTTATCTGTTCCTTCTGTTGAAGCATTAACTACCCATCCACAAAAATCTCTAATAGAATCACCATAAGAGCTATATGTAGCTCCTGAACTTTGCCCATTATATATTGCAAAGCCAAAAAGGTTATTTCCTGGTGTACTTTCTCCATACCCTGTTTCTATACAAGCCCATGCAAATGCTAAACACGGATTAACATTATATTCTGCTGAAGTACATATATCATAAAAGTCACCAGCTGCATTAGATAGCTTACTATATGATTCCCCTCCATTGTATGCTTGAACAGCTGCTATAAATTCTTCTCTTGATAAATTTGTTCCAAATGCACTAACAGATCCTATTCCACTTATATTTGTAAAATTTGTAATATTAAATACACTCATATCTAGCGAAGTTACGCCATAGTCCTTTCCATTATAAAGATATAATACATATTTCATAATTTTTTCCAACTCTTGTGTTCTTGAACTTTTCTCTAACATTTGAAAGAATATTCCTGCTCCATTTACTAATTTGTGTATTGGAGCTTCTTTTATCATACTTAGAGGTAGTGTATATTTTGTTTTTAGCATTTCTAATATCTCATCTGTTTTTCCTTGTGCATCAGAACCTTCATCTGTTTCACTAACTCCTTCAGAATAAGTATTTATAGTTGTATTAGTTATTACTTCTATCATCTGATTTACTTTATAAGTAATTGTACTAATATACATTCTAACTTCTTCTGCAGTTCCACTTGTATCTTCTGTAGTATATTGATATCTGTAACTTGCATCTGTATGTGATGGTGTTTCATCCTCAATTTCTTCGTATGAAGTATTTTCTGTAGGTCCATTGGTTTGATTGTTATATGTTATTTTTTGTTTTACAAACCATGTATCTACTTCTGTTATCTGTATTGTTGGATTATGTATTTCTATACTGCTATTTGATGGTGTATCAGATATGTAGTCACTTTCTTGACTTGGAAGTGTTACTTGTGGATTACCTCTTGTTGGATTTCTCCTTCCAGAATCAGTATATTCTCCTGTTTCTGAATTTTTGACATATATTCTTCCTTCTTTGTCAACAGATGTTGCATTTTTATATTTATAGGTTCTTGTTGTATTTATGGTAGTTACATTATCCATTATTGTAATAACTATTGATGTTTCTTTTACTATTTTATCAGTCAAAGCTGATATGTACTCTGGGTTTTGGGTAGCTACACATAAATTAATTAAAAATTCAAATGGTGTTATATATTTTGTTATTTTTGATTTATATTCTAACTCTTTTAAACTAATTGATGTTGTCTTATTTCCATTATTGTCTGTATTTACTACTTTATTTGCAATTACAAGCTTTCCTTCTGGACTGACTGAAAAACATTCTGTTATATCTTTTCCATTTTGCAATTGTTCATTTGCTATTGGCTCATCTATTTTAGCTTTTCCACCTGTCATTTCTTCGTAAGGAACATAAGTAAGAGGTATTGCTTCATCAGTAGACGAATTTGTACTAGACGCTTTTTTTACATATACTCTTCCATAATATTTTCCTTCTTGTTCTTCTGCACCTCTGTTCAATTCTTGGCTTACTACTTCTGCTGCATAGCATTTTTTTATTAAATCTTTACTCAAGTGTAATGAATTTAATTTAAAACCCATTTTTTCTAACTCTTCAATTAGTTCATCTGCTTGTTCATCTGATATAACAATTGAATTATCATCTGCATCATATTGAACTTGAACTGGATGTTCTGCTGTATATTTACTTACTTTATCCGAAAATGCATCCATTAAAGCATCATAAGCTCCACCTAATGCTATTATTACGAGAAATAATACAACTGCAATTATAACCCATTTTTTTGTAAATATTTTTAAAGTTGCTTTTAATACTTTTTTTGCTTTATCTATTACTTTTTTTCCATTGTCTTTATTAAAATCATCTGCTTGCATTTTTTTCTCCTTACTTATAATTGAACACTATATTTTAATGTTTCAAAATCTTGTCCTTTTATATAAGCATTATAGTCCATAATAACATTAAAGTTCATATATTTTATTTTTCTATCTGTATTAAATGTTTTGTTAAATTTTATATTTATAGTCTTTGTCCCATTTTGTTGTACTACTAATATTTCCGTAGCTAATTCATCTATATATGATGAATATTTAACATCATTTTCGTCTGTTAAGTTTATATTATTTACATCATTTTGATTAGCAATTAATATTTCATTTTCTGTATTGTTAGTTATTTTTATTGTATATATTTCATAGTCAATAAATATTTGCTTTTCTATAACTTCTATATTTAATCTTTTATTTTTTGATTCAGTCCCTATCTTTTTTATATAAAGAAATTTATTTAAGCTTAAAACTTTGTTTTCATCCTCATCTGTAATATAGATGTAATCTATTCTTTGTTTGTCTGATTTTCCACCAGATTGTAATATATTGTTCATATATGTTACTTTGTAAATTCCATTTCCATATATTTCTTTTTCTACTTTTGCTGTTTTATTCTGATTAAATATTTTCTTTATGTAATTATTTTTAAATATGTTGATGTTTGGAAACAACACTGTTTTGCAATCTTTTGATATCATACCATAAGCATCTTCTATTTGGTTGTTATTGCAATATTTTACAAATTGTTCTATTAGTTTTTTTGAATTTTTTCTTGTAGTATCTGTTGTTATTTCCGAATTTGTATCTTGTGTATTATTTTCTAAATTACTATTACTACTAATTTGTGTATTTTCATTTATTTGATTTATTAGTTCTTCTCTTTTCTTTTCCTTAATATTTCTAAGTAATCCATATACTGCTTGTATAATAACATAAGAGAAGACTATTACTATAATAATTGTCCATAATCCCCTTTTATTTTGATTATATTTTCTAAACAAATTATTAAGCATAATAGCCTCCTTATAGTATTATATTATTTTGTTAATGTCCTTTATAGTTTTAATATACTTATCTATGTCTCCTTTTGGCACTCCTCTTTCCACTAATCCTTCTTTAAGCTGTTTTAATTTTTTCTGGTCATCTCCAACTTTTTTAGCCATTTGGGCTACTATAATTCTTTGTTTAGATGCTCTATCTGCTCCAAAATCATCTTCACTAGCTTTCATCGCCTTGATGATTAGCTTATCGTCTGTAACTCCTGCTTCTCTGTATTTTTGTGCCTCTTCTTTCATTATTCTGCGTGCCTCTTTTTTAGAAACTCCAAGTTTCTCTTGATATTTTCTTATTCTCTCTGGATCTCTTAAAGCTTGTTTGTCTAGTATTCTATTTTGTCTAGCTTCATTCTCATCTTCAGTATGAGTAGCTTCATATAGACCATTTAATCCATTACTAATATTTCCTGCTATTGAATCTACTCCATCTGGTATAGCGTTAATTCCTGAACCTGCTAAACCTCCTGCTCCTATTCCCGCCATACCATATTTAAATACATTTGAAAAGTCATCTGATACCAATCCAGCTGTCCCAGCCGCAACAGCTCCGACTCCCATCAATGTGCCTTTTACTGCAGCTTTCGTTGCAAATCTAGCTGCTTTAGGTGCAATATATTTTATTCCCTTTCCAATGGTTTTAGCCGTATTTCTTAGCGGTTTAGGAATTTTTCTTACTACTGAACCAACCTTACTTCCAATTGCATCTCTTCTATTTCTAATCGCACCCGTAACACCTTGAATTCCATGTTCTAATTTGCTTCCTTGGTACTTATCTTTCGCCCAATCAAGTGCTACACCACCAATTCCTCTTGTATCGCTTTCTCTTATTTCTTCTAGTTTTCTTTGCTTTTCTTCATCAGATAAATCTGAATTCATTACTTCTGCTTTTTCTCTTGCAATCCTATCTCTTTCTGTTTCGTTAACTGGATTTAATACCGCTTCGTTTTCAGCTTTTTCTGCCTCTAGCCATGCTCTGTCTTCTGGAGTTGTTGCTTCATTTAACAATTCATCTGCAGCATCTATATTTCCCCTTGCATTCTGTTCTTCTCTATCTTTATCCAATAAAGCGTTTGTGTTTTTACCCTTATCTGCTGTTCTTAATTTAGGATTTGTTTCTCCATTATTGCCATTCTCTCCGCCTCCAGATTTTCCACCTTTTCCGCCTTTTCCACCTTTTCCGCCTTTACCAAGCAACTTACTCATCTGGTTAATTCCTTGCATTGCCAAAGCTCCTCCAAGTGCAGATCCTCCTGCAACTGTTGACGCTTTTTCAAATCCAAAGAATTTACGTAATATTTTTTCAGCTTGTAAAATAAATCCTAATGCAGCTAAGGCAAATACTATGTTATCTGCTATCAAGTCCATTGAAGCACCAATTAAAACCGTATATAAAATTAAATGTACTGGTTGTATTAGTAAATTAAATATATATTCTTTAAGCCATGTATTAAATCCTTGAGCACTTCCATCTTGCAACTTATCTAAAGGATATGTCATTGCCATTAAAGGTGCAATAATAGTTAAGAATGCAAGCATCATTACTCTTTTTAGATATCTAAATAAAAATAAAATTGTATACATAACTAAAGCCAAATAAATTACTGTGTATCCAAATTGCCTCATTTCTATGTCATCTTCTGTTAAATCTTCTGTTGGTTCTAACTGTAATTCTATTCTTGCTTTTCCCGTTAAGTTTGTAGGCCACATAAATATATACTTTCCATTGCAGTCTGTAATTATATTATTGTCATGTAGCGTTTTTCCTAATCCATCACTTACATTAAATATGTATTCTCCTTCACTATCTCCTGAACCTGCTTCATATTTGTAATCCTTTAATTTGCTATCAGAATCACCAAATGTAATATAATATGGATCATTTACACTATTTACTGCTTTTGTAATTTCCTCTGTCATTTTAACAGCAAATGCCATTATGTAATGCATAAAGAACAATAAACACATTGCAACTAACCAGTCCACCATCCTTTGTTTATATTTCGCTTTATCATCAGCTGAACTACTTATTAAAATTCTTATTCCAATATAAACAAGTATTGATAATAATGCTACTATAGCTAAATTTCTTAAAGCAAAATACCACTTAGATATTGTAGGTCTTAATTCTAATGCTGTAGATTTCATTTTTATTTTTTGTCCAGTTTGTGTAATTGTTTCTATATATTTATTTCCATCTGCATCAGTTATTAGTCCATCTCTTGTTTCACTAAAAAAGTTTACATCTAATAAAGGTACTTCATTAGCAAATATTGCTTCTGGTGTAAGTAAAAATATTGGGAGTTTAAAGGTAGGCGGTATTGCATTAGCAGTAACCTGAGTTACAACATATCCAGCAAAAGCTGATGTTGCAGCAATTCCTATTATTATTCCTAATGAAAGTCCTCCTGTAAAAGGTGCAGCTACAACTGCGGCAACTAATGCCACAGCAGTTGCTATTCCTGCTAAAATTCCCGCTGCCGCAGACTGCCACTCATCTTTATGTTTTATTGTTAAGAATGAAACACTTAAGTTTGTTCCATAAATCATTGCCTGTATAATGGACATTACTCCATCTGCTATTACTAGTAATATATCTTTAATTGGTTCAAATAGTATACCACCTATACTTGCAGATGAAATATTTGGACATATAAAGTTTAACAATGTTACAATTACAAGAGCAATGATTATTTTATTTGTAATCGTTTTCTCCGTATAAAATTTCATATTAGTTCCCCTTTAATATATTTCTTGTCTTCTTTTTTTGCTTTTCATCTGTGCTAATTTATTTAAGTTAGTTTCAACAAATTCAAATTCTTTTGCTGTAGGTTGTATTTGAATAATTGCACTATCTGCGCCTACTTTTAATAATCCTTCACCTTTAAAACATGTAATTAAAAAGTTTGATTCTCCTTCGCTTAATTTAAATACTTCTTTTAAATATTGAATTTCTGATTTATCTTGTGCTAAAAATAGTTTTGTATCTGATGATGTTAATACTGCTTGTGCTTCTGGTTTTTCATAAAAGTCTTGGAATCTTTGTGAAATAATTGCTAGTGATACGTTTCTTTTTCTAGCACGTCTAGCCATTGTATTTAAGAAATCAACAGCCTCCGGGTATGGTAAAAGCATCCAAGCCTCATCAACTAAAACTCTTTTCTTTGCTGCTTTGTTTCTATCTTCACTGTTTTTCTTAACATATTTTTCCCAAATCCAAGCAAGTAAAATTTGCTGTGCCAAAGGTCTTGCAAATCTTTCCTCCAACTGTGATATATCTAGGTTAATAAATAATGTACCATCTAATAAATCAAATGTAGATTGTCCATCAAAGTATGCCATTTGTCCGTCATATTCTCTTATGTATTGTTTCATAACTTTTAGCAAATAACTATAATGGAAATTATAGTCTTGATTTGTATTTTCTGACGCCTTGTTTTGTATTCTTCTATACCACGAACCAATTGTTGGCATTTTCTTTCTTTCTTTTCCTAGCATATTGCCACTTAATCCACCATTTGCTGCTTCATATAAGCTGTTTGGATCCGAATTGATTCCATGTGCTGCATATTCTTCTGCAACTGACTCTGCAATAATTTGTTTAGTAAGCTCGTTTACTTCTTGACTTCTTGTACTACCTCTTGCCATTGTAAGCAAAGCTTGTGTAACGTCTTCAACTTTATTTTCAACATTAAGTACTAATCTATCTCTACCTGTAATTTCGTCTTTAATTACCTCTGTTTCAATATCAAAAATATTAATAATTGTTTTAGATGTTGGAGAAAGAACAACATTTATTCCTCCTAAGCTTTCTGCAACTATGCTATACTCGCCTTCAGCGTCTAGTGCTAAACTTTGAATTCCCATTAATACTGCTGAACGAGATATTAAAGTTTTCATTGTAACAGACTTACCAGCACCAGACTTAGCAAATATAACCATGTTATAGTTTGTAAGTGAGCTATGGAAGTTATCAAATAAAATTGGTACTCCAGTTTGTTTATTAATACCTAAAGGAATTCCTGAAGGATGTCCAACCTCTGATGTTGTAAATGGGAATACTGTTCCCATTGATCTACGGTCAAATGTGTGAACTTTTTTAATTTTATCGTCCATTAATGGAAGATTTGATTTAAATGCATCTTCTTGTATTGCCCACGCACTTTTTATATTTACTAGAGATTTTGACATTTCTGTTGCTAATAATTTTGTATATCTGTCCAAATCTTCTAGACTGTACGCAAATAATGTTGCTACAATTGAAGCTTCATAAAGTTTGTTATATCCTGCTGCAATTTCATCTCTTAATTGTTCAGCCTCAAATCTTTTTTGTCCTAATGTACTTTCTCTGTTAATATTACCTCTATCTGCTGCTACTATTCTTTCTGTTTCTAGTTCGTTTATAACTCTGTTTAATTCGTTTTGTGACCTTGATTCTTGAATTGGATTTATATATATTGATGTATTTATATCTCCAAACAAGTACATATCTCTAAATAGTTCTGGGAAAGTACACATTCTTGGTAAGCTTGATACAAAAAAGCTTCTCGCATATCTTGTAACATTAGATATTATTTCTAAATGATCTATATTGCTTGAATCTATTCCAGATGGTGCTATTAATTCTTTTATAGTTTTTTTCTTTAATATTTTGAATTCTTCTGGTTTTGTATAATCGCTTTGTTGTCTTTGTATAAATTCGTCTTGTTTTTTGTTCTTTTTACTCATCCTCTTTTTGTACCTCCTTCTTCTACTTCTTGTTTCTTTGGTCTTCCTTTTCTTTTTGCTTTATCTTGATTTACTTTTTCTATTGCATTTTGTGCAATTTCTTTTCCAACAATATTTTTATTTTGTTCAATAATCATTTTAGCCATTTGATCAATTAAATCTTCCATAGAGTCTTGTTTTTTCTCTAAAGCTTTTTGTTTGTCTGATTTTGCTTCCATAACTTTTTGATTTGCTTTATCAAAAGCTTCTTTTTCAATTTGCTCATTTAATGCTTTCATCTTTTTGTCAAGTACATCTGGTGCTGTTGAGTATAATTCATCGTAACCTGCTTGAATTGCTTTATCTACCCCGTAAACCTCAGCATCATCGCGGTTATATGCTACATATAATAAGTCAGCTAACGCATTTGAATCTAGTATTTTACCATTTACTCCACATACTCCTAATGTTCTAACAATTGATTGTGCTCTTGTATATAATTCTGAAAACGCTAAACTTGTAATTTCTTTTTTGTCAAAGTTGTTTTCTCCTAGTTCATCAGCATAATATGGAATAACTACATAGTATTTTTGATTTAATACATTTTTATTTAAACTCATCTTTTCTGTTGTATAAATAATATCTTTTCCATATTCATATAAGTTTGTTGTTTTAGTTAATTCAAAAAAAGCTGCCTTTAATTCATCTTCTGAATAGTTGTCTGAATTTACCATTTGTTGATATTTTCTTTTTTCTTTTTCTAACTCAGCTTCTATTTCTTGTACTTTCGCGCGATATGTTTGTATACTATTTTCTAGATTAATTGTTCTTGTTTGTGTATATATTTGAACTGGATGTCTTAATGTATTTAAGAATTGAATAAATCCTTCTTCAACTGAATTTTTTTCAACTTCTGACATAAGGTCATAATTTACACCTTGGCATTCTACAACCATTATATATTTAATTCCATTTTGAGTTATTATCATATTGTCTTCGATTTTATCAAATTCCATAAAATCAAATACTGATTCAGTACTATATGATTTTGTTCCTTTGCCTTTTTTATTTCCTGTACCAGCTATTATTTCATCATTTTTTTCATCCTTCTTTTTTCCTTTTGACTTTATATATAAAATTCCAAGGACTAATAATAACATTACCATTATGCCTAAGATAACGGTCAAAATCATTGTAATCATATTTATACTATTCATCATTTTTGCCCTCCTTATATACATATATCTTCTTGCCTTTTGTTTTAAAAAGTATTGCTCTTTTTATAACATCATCTACTGCTTCTCCACCAGTCTTTTTACTAAATTCAAATTTTGCTATTTCTGGTACTTTTAATGTTCCTATTCCAAAACCAATTAAAGAAAATAATGCTACAATTATAATTCCAACCATAGTTAAGTTAAACATTTTTAGTATAAAATAGAAAGGTAATCCTATTCCTGCTGCTACAACTGAATATATTAGGCTTTTAGTCGTAAATATAAATAAGATTCTGTTTTCGCCTTTTACATTTCTGGGTAAATTATATGTTCCCATTATGTTTCCTCCTTCGTTTACATATATATTTTCACTTAATTTATATTATAGCAAAAAACCTCGAAAAATGTAAATATAAAATAAAAAAAAAGTGCATTTTATATGCACTTTTAATATAACTGTAATGTGGTTGTAATATGGTTGTAATATTAGCTAACCTAATTTAAATGAAGCTATTGCTTTTACAATTCCTGATGCTCCTAAAAGTAAAACTATACCAACAAGATATGGAATCATTGTTTTTTTGTATTCTGCTTTTTCTGAAGTACTTCCCATCATATATTTAATACCTAAAACTAATAAGACAATTACACCAACAATTATACCTATAGTAGATAGTATGTTAGCTATTTGTCCACCGATTGTAGATATACTACTTGTATCTACATTGTTTACATTGTTCATGTTACTAATTATTCCATTTGGATCAACTGCAAAAACTGTTGTAGAAATTGTAAATAACATCATAGCTGCAATTAATAATACACTAATAGCTTTAATGGTTTTGTTCATATATTTTCCTCCTTTATCTTCATATTTATTATAAATGTTCCATTTAAAATGAAACAATTTTAAAATCATGCATTATTTAATATTGTTATAACCAATTTCCAAATTCCGAATGCTCCAAATATTACTATACATCCTACAACATAAGGAATTAATGAATCTTTTATTTTAGCTTTTTGTTCTACACTTCCAACCATAAATTGTATACCAAGTACAGCTCCCACAATAACTGCAGCAACAGTACCAATTGTTAGTAATGAGTTAAATAATAAATCTGAACCCTCTTTCAATTTAGTGGCATTTATTTCGTTTGAAGACCCTTTTCCAGTGTTTACAAAGTTATCTGCTCCATCAATTATATTATCACATGCTTTAACACTAATTAAACTAGTACAGCACATAGATAAAACAATAATTGCTAAAATTAAAATTATTTTTTTTACCATAATCAATTCCTTTTTTATTATTTTTATTATAACTAATTATTTTGTTTCCATTATCCATCCACCTAGTGTAATTATTTTATCTCCTCCACCGCCTGTGCCAGATGTTCCTTCTTGTCCAATTGTTTGGTTAGTTAATCTATAAATAATTTGTACAAAGCTACATACTGAAATTAAAAGTATAAGTCCTATTATGTAACTAAACATTGTTTTTTTGTATTCTGCTTTTTCTTGTACAGTTCCTACCATATATTTTATACCTATTACTATTAAAGTAATTACTCCAACAACTATTCCAATTACAGTAATTACATTTAATATATTACCTGCTTTTTGAGCAACTTTTGTACCGGTCGTGCCACTTGGTTTATAAGCATCAAGATTTTCTAGTGGGTCACTTGCCATAACAAAAGTTGGCATTAAAATCATAACTACTAATAATATTATTGTTACTAAACTTAAAACCTTTTTATTTTTCATCAAAAATCTCCTACAAATAGGTGTTTTTTATATTATAACTTATTTTTTTTATTTTTTCAAGTATTAATATAACATATCTTTTCATATTTTTCTTTATTTTAATAAAAATGTAATATAAATGTAATGTTTTTGTAATATTTTCTCAATAAATACAAGGGATTCTCTTTTACAGAGTACCCCTTGTATTTATTATTATATATACTTATAAAGGTAATATTTATCCCTTTGCTAGGCTCATTATTCTTGCATTTCTTTTTGGCGATTTAATTTCAATGCTATAATACTTAGCAATTAATTCATCTAATTCCACGCTAATTTGATATGTAATATTATAATCCTCATCATTAATAATACTATCATTTAATCTCTCTCTTAATTTACAAATTTCATCATTTAACATAAAAATCACTCTCCTTTTTTTATTTTTTCTTTTGTATATATTTAAAATACCATATTTTTACATAATAGTCAATTAGTTTTTGTTTATTTTCGGTACTTTGGCGTATTTTCGTTCAACATTTTTCTACATCATTTTACAATATTCTACATTATTTTTACTAATCTGTTAAATTACTCTTTTTTTCCACAATTCTATACATTTAAAATTTTTATTTTATTAGTAACAAAAAATCTCTCTAATATATAGAGAGACCTTTTTTATTTATTTGGTTCAATTATAGATACAACTTTATTTTCATTTTTAAATATAATTCTTAAAATATCCTGAGCATATTCTTTTGTAACTGTTTCAAATTCTTCAATATAATCAAAACTTTGAACTTCTTTCATCGTATCTGCTAAAAACATTCTTCCAATATTAGCAACATTATTATATTCTATAACATATTCGCCGTACAATTTTCTTCTTGCCCTTTCAAATTCTTCATCTTCTAATCCGTTTCGCTTTAGTAATTCCACTTTTTCAACTATTTTTTCAATTATCTTTTTTGGTTCTTTTGACACACCAGATATCAGGACATGTGCATATTGACTACTAAATTCATAATCAAAATCTGGTTGCGCTAGTAATAAGCCGTTCTCATATAATTCTTTATATAGCTCAGAGCTTTTTCCAATTATAATATTTAATAATATTTCAATAGCTATATGTTTCTTTACAACATCTTTTTCATTATTTTCTATATCTTTGTATCCCATCATAAATATAGGTGTACTTACTTCCATTTGTGATGTTTTTTCTGGCATATTTATTTTATTTTCTTTTTCAGTATATATTCTTTTTATATCTGATTGATTTGTTTTTGGTAATAAACGCTTTTTTATTTCTTCTAATAGTTTTTCTGGTTCAAAATCTCCACATACTACCATTGTCATATTTGATGGATGATAAAAAGTATTGTAACATTTATATAATACATCTGGATTTATTTTGCTAATTGATTCTACTGTTCCAGCTATATCTATTTTTATTGGATTTTCTTTATACATACAATCTAAAGTATTCATATACAATTGCCATCCAGGATCATCATCATACATTTTTATTTCTTGTCCTATTATTCCTTTTTCTTTTTCTACATTTTCATCTGTAAAATATGGATGTTGTACATAGTCCATAAGCTCGTTTAGTCCTTCTTCAAAATGATCTGTACATTCAAATAAATATGCTGTATGGTCATTTGTTGTGTATGCATTTGCATCAAGTCCAAGTGCCATTAATGTATCTAAACTATTTGTTCCATCTGGTTGTTCAAACATTTTATGTTCAAGAAAATGTGCTACTCCATCTGGTATATACACTTCTTCTCCTGTTTGTGGCATTATAAAATGATTGTCTATTGAGCCAAAATGTGTGCCCCATATTATATATTTCTTTTTTGTATGTTGCTTTGGTATTATAATTACTTTCATACCGTTTTCAAGCTTTTCAATATAAGCTTTTTCTTTAATCTTTGAGCTTTCTACAATTTTCATTTTTTTATTCCTTTCTAATCTTTTAAAAAATATATTGTATTTATAACTACATTTTGTGCTAATTGAATAATCTGCTCTTTATTTACAGCTTTTATCTTTTCCATATATTCTTTTAATTCTACGAATCTATTAGCTAATTCTTGTCCATAATAGTATGTTATTTCTGTATCTTGTTCTTCTGATATTCCTTCTATAGATGCTAATATTAATTCTTTGCTATCTTTAATATCTTTGTCAGTAAAATTGCCATTTTTCATATCTTCTAACTGTTGTTTAATTGTATCTAATGCCCTTTGATAATTTTGTATTTCAATTCCAGCTCGAATAAATATACAATTTTTAGTTCTATTATAGTTTGAACCTGCTGTGTATGCTAAACTTGCTTTTTCACGTACATTTTGGAATAATTTCGAATTAGCTCCCCCTCCAAGTATTGCATTATATACAGATGCAATAAATCTACTATCTTCAGCTATTTCATTTATATTTAGTCCCATTACAAGTTTTCCTTGTGTAATTTGCATACTTTCGTTTATTATATTTGGTTCTTTATTCTCAATTTGTTCAGTTGTTTCATTATTTATTACATATTCTGGTTTTCTATCATTTAGTTTTTTTATATTTTCATTTTGTTCCACAATTTGTTTTACTTGTTCTTTATTTATAGTTCCAGAATAAAATATATCTATTTTACAGTTATTTATTAATTTTTTATAATAGTCATATAGTTCTTCAGGTGTAATTTTTTCTAATTCTTCTATATATCCGTACTTATACAGACCATAAGGTTTATTTTTGAACATTTCCTCTATACACCTATCATAAGCATATTTAGCTTTATTATCTATTTTTGCTTCAATAATTTGTTTTAAATTTTTCTTTTCTCCTTCAACATATTCTTGTTTAAATCTTCCATTTTCTATCAATGGATTGAATATTATATCTGTTAAAATATCTATAGCTTCTTTTAGTATATTTTCCGCAGATGGTAAAAACTCTTCACTTAAAGTTTCTAAATAAAATTTCATTATGTGGTTATCACCTGTTTTTTCAACTCCACAGTCAAAACTAGCTCCATATAGCATTTCTAATTTTTTACTAATTAAGTCTTGCGATGAAATATTTTTAGTGCCTCTTCTTAGCACTGCTGTTAGTAGAGCGTCAAGTGTCACATTTTCTTTTTTTAGTGGTGTTGCCAAGAATACTGCACTTAAATTTGTTTTATAGTTTTCAGTATAAATTTGATGTAAAGTTATACCTTGTTTTATTTCTTCTTTTTGATAATTCATTATTTTTCCTCTTTCCTTTTTAAACTCATGTATATTATAATCTAATCTTGGAAAATTATTCAAGGGTATTGTACACATTTGTTATTTAACGTGTGTTAGTATATATTGTTTTTACATACAAATAAAAAATCCAGAAGAATTAACTTCCAGATTTTTTATTATATGTCAAACTAATTAGAATAATTCTTCATATTTTCAAAATTATTGTAATAGTTTTTTAGCAACTTCATTTATTGTTTTTCCATCTGCTGATGCACCTAATTTTTCTTTTGCTGTTTTCATTACTAAACCCATTTCTTTCATAGATGTTGCACCTAGTTCAGTAATTATTTCTTTTACTCTTTCTTCTATTTCTTCAACTGATAGTTGTTCTGGCAAGTATTCTTCTAATATATTGATTTCCTCATTTATTTGATCTAATAAGTCTTGTCTTCCACTTTTTTCATAATCAGCTATTGAATCTTTTCTTTTTTTGGTTTCTTTTGCAATTATTTCAATTATTTGATCATCTGTAACTTCTATTTGTTTGTCTTTTTCAACTTGTAAAATAGCTGCTCTAACCATTTGTATAACATTTTTTCTAATTACATTTTTTTCTTTCATAGAATTTTTCAAATCTTCTAACAATTTTTCTTTTAACATACCTTTTCCTCCTTTTATAAATTATAAACAAAAATGGATTGAAAATTTAATAACTTTCAACCCATTTCTTATTTTTTAAAATTTTCTTTTTCTTGCTGCCTCTGATTTTTTCTTTCTTTTTACACTTGGTTTTTCATAGTGCTCTCTTTTTCTTACTTCTTGTAATACTCCATTTCTAGCACATTGTCTTTTAAACCTTTTTAAGGCATCTTCTATATTTCCGTTATTAACTTTAACCTCTGACATTTTTTGTTCCCCTCCCTTCAGTAGTTACACTCTTACGTGTGGGATTTTAACTGAAAATTATTATTTATACGTTAATTATTATAACTGTATTGGGTAAATTTGTCAATATTTATATACAATTTTCTAGAAAATTACTTATCAAAATCGAACAAGTCGCCTAAAGGTTGTGCTTCATTTACTCTTTTAATTGCTTCAGCAAATAATGGAGCAATTGATAGTACTTTAATTTTATCTATTTGTTTTTCTTTTGTTAGTGGTACTGTGTTAGTTGTTACTAATTCTTTTATCGGAGAGTTTTGAATTCTTTCTATTGCAGGTCCGCATAAAATTCCATGTGTACATGCTGCATATATTTCTTTTGCTCCATGGTCTTTTAATATTTTAGCTGCTTCAACCATTGTTCCTGCTGTACTTACCTCATCATCAAATATTAGTGCTGTTTTACCTTTTACATCTCCTATAATATTAGCAGCAACTGCCTTATCATCATTTCCAACTCTTCTTTTATCTATTAAAGTCATTGGACACTTAAAATATGTAGAATATTTATATGCTTTTTTTGAACTTCCTGCATCTGTTGCAACAACAACTTTATTTTCTATGTCTTTGTCATCAAAGTATTTTTGTAATAAGTGTTGACCTGTTATTTTATCACATGGAATATTAAAATATGCTTGAATTGCAGGATTGTGTAAGTCACATGTAATCACTCTGCTTGCTCCAGCAGCCTCTAAAAGTTCTGCAAATAATCTTGCTGTTACCGGAACTCTTGGTTGATCTTTTTTGTCTGATCTTGAATATATGAAATATGGTAGCACTACATTTATTCTATGTGCTGATGCTCTTTTAGCTGCATCTATCATAATAAGTAATTCCATAATTCTTTCATTAACTGGTGGTTCTGTTGTTTGTATTAAATAAATATCTTGTTCTCTAACGGTTTCCTTAAATTGTACAAAATTATTATCATTAGCAAATTTGTAGCATTCCACTCTTCCCATTTTTAAACTCAATGTGTCACATATTTCTTTTGTAAATTCTTCTGCTGTTGGACATGCAAATATTTTAATATCTTTCATTTTTTTCTCTCCTTATATTATTTTTTTATGTTATATAAAATGGCAAAAGTGCCAGTTAGGAAATTTCTTTCCATGCTGTCACTTCTCCATTCTTTAAACTCTTTTGTACATCTATTACTCTTTGGTTTGCTGAACCTCTCCAGTCTAGTGTTGGATTATGTAGTTCATCTACATATTGTCCATCTACTAAGACATCTAAATATTTTACCACTTCTTTATCCTTCAAATCTCTATCAAATTTGAATCCAGTCCATGCCCATAGATTTTTGTCAGGATATTGCTCTTTAAATACTTTTGCTAATTTTGTAGTTCCTTCTATATTGTTTGGGTGCATTGGTTCGCCACCTAAAATTGATAACCCCTCTACATTTTCATTTTTACAAAGTTCCATTATTCTGTCAATTGTTGCATCAGTAAATTCTTTTCCGCCATTAAAGTCATGTGTTTCTGGGTTAAAGCAATTCTTACAATTAAAGCTACAACCTTGCATAAATATAGATACTCTTACTCCTGGTCCATCTGCTATATCCATTTTTCTGATTTTGTTATATTTCATAGTTAACAATTCCTTCCTTCTAATGTTTCTTCAATTGTAATTATTTTTCAATTATTCGTCGTCTTTGTTATCAATATGAAGAACCCTCTCCTTTATCTCCTGTGTTCTTCCTTTGTTCCAAAATTGGCTTCCAATATATCCACATGTTCTTCTTGCTACATTTAATGTATTGTGGTCTCTATTTCCACAATTTGGGCAATACCACTCTAGATTCTCATCTATTAAAATTTCTCCATCAAATCCACATTTTTGACAATAGTCTGATTTTGTGTTTAATTCTGCATACATAATATTATCATAAATAAAATGAATTATTTGTAGTACAACTTCTAAGTTGTTTTGTAAGTTTGGTGTTTCTACATAAGATATAGCTCCACCTGGGCTTAATTTTTGGAATTTGCTTTCTAATTTTAATTTAGAGAATGCATCAATATCCTCAAATACAGGTACGTGGTATGAATTTGTAATATAGCTTCTGTCTGTAATTCCTTCAATTGTTCCAAATCTTTTTTTCAAACATTTTGCAAATTTATATGTTGTAGATTCGATTGGTGTGCCATAAACACTGTAATCAATTTTCTCTGCTTCTTTCCATTCTTTACATTTATCATTTAATTTTTGCATTACTTTCAAAGCAAATTCTTCACCTATTCCATTATCTGTATGGCTGTTACCTGTCATATATTTTACACATTCATACAATCCTGCATATCCAAGTGAAATTGTTGAATAACCATCATGTAATAATTTGTGAATACTTTCACCTTTTTTAAGTCTTGCTAAAGCACCATGTTGCCATAAAATTGGAGCAACATCACTTGTTACTTTACTCAATCTTTCATGTCTTATTTGTAATGCTTTGTGACATAATTCTAGTCTTTCATCAAATATTTTCCAGAATTTTTCTTCATCTTGTTTTGATGATAATGCAACATCAACTAAATTGATAGTTACAACACCTTGGTTAAATCTTCCATAGTATTTTGGTTTATTTGTTTCTGGATCTACATAAGGTGTTAAGAATGATCTACATCCCATGCATGGATAGCAATTACCATTTCCATTTTTGTCTATTTTATATTCCTTCATTTTCTTTTCTGAAATATAATCTGGAACTAATCTTTTTGCTGTACACTTAGCAGCAAGTTCAGTTAAATACCAATATTTACTGTCTTTGTGTATGTTGTCTTCTTCTAGTACATAAAGAAGTTTAGGGAATGCTGGTGTAATATACACACCTTTTTCGTTTTTAAATCCTTCTATTCTTTGTTTTAAGAATTCTTCAATTATCATTGCAAGTTCTTGTTTATATTCATCTGTTTCACCCAAGTACATACAAACTGATAAAAATGGTGCTTGTCCATTTGTGTTTGTCATTGAATTTACTTGATAGTTGAATGTTTGAACACCGTCAGATACTTCTTTTCTAGTATCTTGTTCTGCATACTCTTTGCATTGTTTTTCATTCAATCCTCTTTGTTTATATTTTTTATAATATTTTTCATAACTACTTTTTACAAATGGTGCCAAATGCGTTATAGATACAGTCGCTCCTCCATAAGTAGATGATGTAACACCTAATATAATTTGTGTAGCAATTGTCATAGCTGTTAAAAATCTATGTGGTTTTTCAATCATAACTCCATTCATTATTGTTCCATTTTGTAACATGTCTTCTAAGTTTATTAATTCACAATTTGTTAGTGCATTTTGGGCAAAATAATCTGCATCGTGAAAGTGAATAATTCCTTCATCATGTGCTTTTACTACATCTTCTGGTAATAAAAATCTTCTAGTAATATCTGTACTTGTAATTCCTGCTAAGTAATCTCTTTGAGTGGTAACAACTCTAGCATTTTTGTTTGAATTTTCATTATTCCAATAATCACTTTCTCCATCAATTAGCTCTTTTATTGATTGATCTGTTGTATTTGATTTTCTTACTAGTTCTCTTGTATAACGATATGTAATATATTTTTTAGCTAAAATGTATTTTCCAAAAGTCATTAATTGTTCTTCTATAATATCTTGTATATCTTCTACTAGAATTCTCTTTTTATCTAGTTCTTCTATATAGCTGATAATTTGATTTATTTCCTCTTTAGTTGCTCTTTCTCTTGGCTTTACCTCTTTATTTGCTTTTTCTATTGCTATTTTTATTTTTGATTGGTCAAAGTCTACTACTTTTCCGTCCCTTTTGATTACTTGCATTTTTCTTTCCCCCTATATGTTGTGTCTTCTCTACTTAAGTTACATATTAAATATAATTTAATATGTAACTATTAGTTTTTTCTTTTGTACCTTTATATTAACCCACTAAAAAGATAATGTCAAACGCATATTGTTTATGTTACCATTTGAAATTTTGCTTGATATATAGCGCCTTTCATCCGTTTGCCTTTTAGTTTGTTTTTTGCTTTTCAGTCAATTTGTCACTTGTAAAATCTCAAATTTTACGGTTTTTCTGTTTTGTTCAAAATATATTACAATTTTGTTACATTTTAATAAAAAATGCTGATTTTCAAGCATTTTCATTAATATCTTTTTAAGATTAATATTATAATTTCCTTGATATTTCAATATAATTTCTTTATTTATTTTCAAAAAAATGTCAAAAAATATTTTCTTTCTATTTTTCTACCTTTTAAAAAATGATTTTTTTGTTTTTTCTTATTTTAAATGTTTTTTAAAAAGCGTTTTTATATATTTTTCTTTTATTTTCAGCACTTTTATAATTTTTTATTTTTATTTTTTTGCAATAAAAAACTCATTTTATTAAAAATGAGTTTTTTGTTTTTTGTTATTTTCACATATTTTATTTTTATTTTTCGGTTTTATTTTTTGCGATTGTCTTTTTGTTGTAGTTATTTTTCTAATTTTTTAATATTTGCTAAGAAAATTATGTCTTCGATTACATCTAATACTGAATAAATTAGAATCACAATTCCTATTGTTACAACAATTACATTTGATACAAAGATTGTATATATTCCACATATAATCATTATAACAGAAATTAGTAAACTATATATCCAAACTGGTGATTGTACTAATTTTAATTTAAGTGATAGACTTAATCTTATTATTCCCGTATAAACTATCCATATTCCTATTAAAACTCTAAATATTGTTTCAATTTGACTTTTGTAAACTATAGCTATTATTCCAATAATAATTGCTATTATTCCATAAGCTATGTCATAGTTATAAAAACTGTATTTTCCTCTTGTTGTGCAATAATCCACTAGTTTATATAGTCCTACTACTATAAATAATATTCCTACAATTAGTGATACTGCTTTTGTACTTCCTTCCGGGTTAACAATTAGAAGTATTCCAAGTATTGCAAATATTAGTGATGTTAGCAAAGATGTCCATCCTGTTCTTTTAAATATTTTTTCAAGATATTCCATATTTGTTTCTCCTTTCATTTTTATTTATATTACTATATTTATCATTAATCTTTATTTTTTTCAATACTAATTATTATTCTCTTCTTCACTTTGTTTTAGTGAATCTGTAATTAAAATAAATTTAACATATCACATTTTTACTATTTTTAATCTTTTTTTACTATAAATATCCAGTAATTTTTCTTGTGTTCAAATCTTTCAACTTCTCTTTTTTCAATTTTTAAAATTTGATAATCCTTAAAATATTTGTTTAATTCTTTGTCGTCAAATAAATGTATATATTTGCCTTTATTAAAATAAAAATTTTCTTCCAGCCTTATAGCAGTATCCTTTATAACATCATACCCCTCTAATCCATTTACACTTCCAACAAATAATCCACCATTTTTTAAAACTCTATGTATTTCACTCATCAATTGGGCTGTTTTTTCCTCAGAAAAATAGTGTATTGCCAAGCTTGAAAAAACCAAGTCAAAACTGTTATTGTCATACTTTAACGGCATACTCATATCTACTTTTTCAACATTTGGGTTGAATTTTTTTACTTCATTTAATGCAATATCTGAAATATCTGTTGATATAACTTTATATCCATATTCAATTAATCTTTTAGAATATTGTCCTATACCACATCCCAATTCTAAGCAAATACCTTTATTATTAAAATAGTTTTTATATTCATCTATCCACATATCTATACTTAACTGTCTATTTATATGTTCTTTCCAATATAAATCATTTTCAAAATATTTATCATCAATCATAAATTCTCCATCTCAATATCCACAATTTTTTCCTACATGTGTATTATATCATAAATTATAAAATGCACACAATAAAAGACGGAGTTTTTAATCTCCGCCTTAAATTTATTTACCTAATTTTTGAATAGCTTTTTCTGCAAAGCTGTTGTTTACTACTTTTCCGTAGTCAGCTTCTTTTTCAAGTTCTCCCGCTTCTTTCATAACCTTTTGAAGTAATGCAAATGATTCTTGCTTTAATACTGGATTATCTCTCCAAGCATCAATATCTATATAACTTTGTAAAGCTGCTTCTAACATACTTAAATCAGTATCTGGAAAAAAGTCTACTATTGCTTCTGCTATCTCTTTAGCACTATGTGATTTTACCCATTGTTCTCCTTTGTATATTGCATTTGTAAATCCTTGAATTATATTAGGATTTTTTTCAATATAACTTTTCTTAGCAAAATATGCTGTATATGGAATTTCTCCTGATGCTTCTCCAACAGATGCAACAATATATCCTTTACCTGCTTTCTCTGTTGCTGAAGCAGTTGGTTCAAATAATGTTACATATTCAGCATTTCCACCTGCAAAAGCTCCTGCCATTAAGTCGAATTTAATGCTATCATCTAATACTAAATCTTTTTTAGGATCTAGACCATTTTGTTTAAGCACATATTCAAAAGTCATGTATGGTACTCCACCTTTTCTACCAGGAATAACAGTTTTTCCTTTTAAATCTTGCCAACTAAAATTATCTGTTTTATCTTTGCTAACTAAAAATGAGCCGTCTTTTTGAGTCATTTGAGCAAATACTTGTGTATAATCTTCTTTTCCTTCATTATATACATATATTGAAGCTTCTGGTCCTGCAAAGCCTATGTCACTTTGGTTTGCTAAAACTGCGGTCATTACTTTATCAGCTCCTTGACCTGTTGTTAATTCTATTTCTAAACCTTCCTCTGCAAAATAACCTTTTGAGATTGCCACATATTGTGGAGCATAAAATACAGAACGTGTTACTTCGTTCACACGAATTTTTTGTAATTCCGCTGTTTCTGTATTTCTATTAAGTAATATATAAGTAGCTATTCCTGCTGCTACTATTATAATAACTAATACAATAATCAAATACTTTTTCAAGTTTTTCATTCCTTTCTAATCTATTCATGCCAAAGGAGATTTTAAGTATTTTGGCATGTTATTTAACTTTTCTTGTTACTTATAATACTTTTCTCCTATAAGTAACATTTTTATCTGTTATTTCTAAGTTCTTTTAGACATTTTTTTCATAACAATTTTTTCTGAAAGTACTATTGCCTCATAAATAATTGCAGCAACTATTGCAAGAATAATTACCCCTGTCATTACTAAGTCTAGTTGAAATACCTGACCACCATATACAATTAGGTACCCTAAGCCTGCTTTTGATACCAAGAATTCTCCTGTTATCACGCCTACCAAAGATAGGCCTATATTTACCTTTAATGAGTTGAAAAATGTAGATATGTTTGCAGGTATTACTATTTTTGTTAATATTTGAAATTTACTTGCATTAAATGTTTGTGCCATTTTTATTAGTTCTTTGTCTGTATTTAAAAATCCATTTAGAATTTCTAATATAGTTACAATTAGTGAAATGGCAAGACCCATTGTTATAATTGCTCCCATTCCTGCACCTACCCAGATGATTATAACTGGTCCGCAAAGCTACTTTGGGCAAACTGTTTAATACAACTAAATATGGTTCTGATACCTTCGAAAAAAATGGAGACCACCATAGCAAAATTGCTATAAATACACCTAGTATAACTCCTGAAATAAACCCTATTAGTGTTTCTGTAAGTGTTACTCCTAAGTGTGTTAGCAGTCCATTAGCTGATAAATTTAAAAAGGTATTTAATATTCTTGAAGGTTGACTTGTAATAAAACTATCTATTATTCCTTTATTAGCAAGTAATTCCCATCCTATTATAAATATAATTAGGATAAGTAATTGAGTTAAAATAACAGATATTTTGTTTTTTCTTATTTTTCTTAGGTATTTTTTTCTGTCCTCAGACATATTTTTATCATACATGTACATCAAGCTCCTTCCATATAGCATCAAAGTATTTACTAAATTTAGGGCTTTCACGGCAGTTGATTGGATTTCTATTTTCCATTTCAAAATTAATAGTATGAATGGTTTTTACTGTTGCTGGTCTTTTGGTTAACACTACTATTCTATCACTCATACTAATTGCCTCTGATATATCATGTGTCACTATAATAGCTGTAATATTTTCATTTTTTAATATTTGAAAAATATCATTTGTAACCATAATTCTAGTTTGATAGTCTAACGCTGAAAATGCTTCGTCTAATAACAAGATTTTTGGCTTAATAGCTAAAGTTCTTATCAGCGCTGCCCTTTGCCTCATTCCTCCAGATAACTGATTTGGGTATTTGTCTTTAAATTCATATAGACCATATTTTTTAAGTAATTCTATTACATAAGCTTCATTTTCTTTTGTCTTTTTTTTTCTTATTTCTAAGCCAAATGTAATATTATCATAAATATTTCTCCATTCCAAAAGACTATCCTTTTGCAGCATATAGCCAAGACCACCATCAATTTGTATATCTCCAGAAGTTTTAGGCTCTAAGCCTGATATTATAGAAAGTAATGTAGATTTACCACACCCGCTTGGTCCAATTATGCTAACAAATTCTCCCTCATTCACACTAAATGAAATATTAGACAAAGCTTCTACTTCACCATTTTTCGCTTGGTACTTTTTGCTTACATTCTTTAGTTTCAATACTTCCTTCATAAGTACCTCCTAATTCAAATTTATCATAATACATCTTATGAAGGTATACATAATTTAGTGAATTAAATTCTAAATATTTGACCGTGGGTATATTAAATTTGCGTTTTGTATACGGTTTAGCCTTACTATATTTGCTATTGTTGTGTTGTATCTTCTTGCAATTGACCATAATGTATCTCCTCTTCTCACTGTGTATAACCTATGTCCGCAATCATGTTTACAGTTACTATTTACAACTAGCTTTTGGCCGTGGATAAATTAAATTCACATTTTGTATATTGTTTTCTTGTGCAATTTTGCTAACTGTTGTATTAAACATTTGAGCTATTTCAGATAATGTATCTCCACTTTTAACGGTATAAATTGTTGTATTACTTGTATTTTCTCCTTTAACAGGAACTATTAAATAATTTCCTGCATATATCAAGTTTGGATTCTGAATATTATTTAACCTTACAAGCTCTGCAACTGTTGTGTTGTATTTTATAGCTAGCTGAGATAATGTATCTCCCCATTTTATTTTTATTTTCTTAGTTGTTTTGTTGTCTTCATCATCTTGTTTCGGCTTTTCTGTTTCTGGAATTTCTGTACTTTCTGACATAAAAATTTCCTTTGTAAACTTATCTCTATCAACATGATTTGAAATCCCAGCTACTCTACCCACGTCTGTGTATTGCCAACCTGCCCAGCTATTCCATGTTCCACTATTCTCAGGTTCATATACTTCATATTGCGCAATCCATAAAGGATATTTTGTTACTTCTCCTTCCCAAATACGACTTGCTGTATAGGCATTACTGTATAGTACAACTTCTTTTTTTGTCAGTTCTTCTAGCTTTTTCATAAAAGCCAAGCCTATTGTATTTATCTCTCTTTTATTCAAATTTCCAAAGCTCTCAAAATCCATTGCAAGTCTACAATCTGCTACTTTTTCTGATATTACTGAAGCAAAAAACTGTGCTTCTTTTTCTGCTTGATTTACACTTCTTGCTGTTACATAATGGTAAAATCCAATTTTTAATCCTGCATCTCTTGCCTTTTTATAGTTTTGTTCAAATTTTGAATCTATGTAATTTGTACCTTCACTAGATTTCATATATACAATTTCTATTCCATCGTTTTTTACTTTTTCAAAATCAATATTTCCTTGATATCCACTTACATCAATTCCGTTGTATATTTCATTACTTGATGGCCCAAATGCTAACACTTTTGTTGGCATTGTGTATATTGTTGCAACTGTTAGCATTATTACAATAGATAATAATTTCAATATTTTTTTCATATTATTCACCTCATATCACTTCATATTGCAGTAACTTTATTTTGTTTGAAATATATTTTTCGTTATTATCTATTGGTTTGCTTAAATCTGTACTTAGATATTTTTTATTATCATCTGCAAATACTGTTACTACTGGTCCTTTTATATTTTTTTGAAGTAGTACACTTCCTAAAAAGTTTGCACCTGATGAAATTCCTACTCCTATTCCTAGTTCTGATGCCAATTTTCTTGACATATTTATACTGTCTTCATCATTTACTAAAAATACTTTATCTATTTCATTTTTGTCTAATAAGGCTGGAATAAAGTCATCTCCTATTCCTTCTATCTTGTGTTGTTTAATTATTCTGTTTTTAGAAATCAACGGCATACATTCTGGTTCAATTGCAGTTACAGTTATTTCTGGATATCTTCTCCTTAACTTTCTTCCTATTCCCATCAAAGTTCCACCTGTGCCAACTCCTGAAGCAAAACCTACGATGTCTTCTGAAACCTGATTTAAAATTTCCTGACCTGTTGTTTCATATTGTGCTAGAACATTGTCCATATTAGCAAATTGATTTGCTAAAAATCCATTTACTTTCTTAGCTAAAATTCTTGACTCTTGAATACATTTTCTAAAACCTCCCTGTTGTTTAGAAAATGTTATAACTTTTGCACCATAGCTTTGCATAATTTGCACTCGTTCTTTACTAGCCCAATCTAGAATAAAAATATATACTTGATGATGATAGTATTTGCCCAGTGCGGCTAAAGAAATTCCAGTATTTCCACTTGTCGCCTCTATTATTGGCATACCATCTTTTAATTCTCCTCTTTCTTTTGCTTTTGTTATTATGTAATATGCTGCTCTATCTTTTATACTTCCTGTTAAATTATAGCTTTCTAGTTTTGTGTATATATAATTTGTTTTGCCTTCGTACTCATATTTTATTTTTATTAAAGGTGTATTTCCTATTGTTTTAATCATATCCACCACTCCTCACTTTATGTTTTATATATTTTATACAGTTTGTGGTGGAATGGTTAATGGAAAATTATTTAATTTGTTTAATATGATGCAAGTAAAATCTATTCTTTCTTTTGTAAATTTCTATTACATCTATTCTTATATATTGGTCTTCTAACTTATGTGAATATATGTAATATCTTGTTGCGTTCCATATATGCTTTTGTTTTCTTTCATTCACTGCTTCACATGGCATTCCATAGTGAAAGTTTTGCCTTGTTTTTACTTCAATAAATACATACTCGTTTTTTTCTTTTGCAATAATGTCTATTTCTCCTTGTTTACATTCAAAGTTTCTGTCTATAATTTCATACCCCTGTTTTTGTAAATAATCTGCTGCAAAATCTTCTCCCTCTTTTCCTAATTCTTGCCTTTGATTTATCATAATATCATTCCTTTTTTATATATTTATTTCCTGCTACGCATTTTATATATCCATCTAATTCGAGCATAAATAATATTTGCATTATTTCAGATATTTTTTTACCTGTCATTTTGCATATTTCATTTGCTGAAATCGGTTGCGTGTTTATTAAGTTATATATTTCTTCATATTCTTTTGGTATTGTAATTTTCGGTTGTAAATCATAATATTGCAATATGTCGTCTGGTTCCATTACTAAGTTTGCTCCATTTTGTATTAGCCAGTTTGTACTATACCCTTCTGGCTCATCTAATCTATTTGGTATACAAAACACTTCTTTTCCTTGAAGTCTTGCATGTTTTGCTGTAATTGTACTTCCACCTCTATATGGCGCTTCAACCACTAGTACGCCTAGAGCTAACCCACTTATTATACGATTTCTTGCTGGAAAATTTGCCATATCTTTTTCCTCATCTGGATGATATTCTGATACAACACATCCACAATTCTGTATTATTTTGTGGAATAACCACTCATTTTCTTCAGGATATATGTGTTTAAATCCACTTCCTATTACTGCTATTGTTTTGCCTAATTCTTCCATAGAATTTATATATGCTATAGTATCTATTCCAATTGCTAATCCACTTACAATACACATTCCTTTTTGTGATAATTCTTTTGCAAATTTTGCCGAATATTTTTTGCCATATTCTGTGCATTTTCTTGTTCCTACTATTGCTATTGAGTTTGAGTTTAATAACTTGTAATTACCTTCTACATAAAGTTTTGATGGTGGGTTGTGTATGTTTAGCAAACGTTTTGGATAAAATTTATTTGTTTTAGATAAAATTTTCATACTTCTTTTCTCTAATTCTTCCAATACTTTTTGTCTAGGCTTCTATATTGTATTGCTTCTGCGATGTGTGTTTTTTGAATGTTTTCACAATTGTCTAAATCCGCAATTGTTCTTGCTACTTTTAGAATTCTGCCATATGCTCTTGCACTTAGTCCCATTTTTTCAAATGCTGTTTGTAATATTTTCTTTCCTTTATTGTCTAATTTGCAATATTTTGAAATTAGTTTTGGCGTTAGACTAGAGTTTGAATAAATATTTTCTTGTTTATATCTCTCTATTTGAATTTTTCTTGCACTGTTTACTCTTTTCTTTATTGTTTCTGAACTTTCTGATATTTCATCATTTCCTAATTTTTCATATTTTACAGGGCTTACTTCTATTTGTATGTCAATTCTGTCTAATAATGGTCCACTAATTTTTCCCATATATTTTGATATTGCTTGTGGTGTACATGTACATTCTTTGTCTACTGAACCATAATATCCGCATGGACATGGATTCATTGATGATACAAACATAAACTCACATGGATATGTAAAACTTCCATTTACTCTACTTATTGTTACAATTCCATCTTCTAGAGGTCCTCTTAAAACTTCTAATGAATGTTGATTAAATTCTGGTAATTCATCTAAAAATAATACTCCATAATGTGCTAAGCTTATTTCTCCTGGTTTTGGTATTCTCCCTCCACCTACTAATGACACCCCAGATATTGTATGATGTGGTGAGCGAAATGGTCTTGTTGTAATTATTGGTGTATCTTGTTTTAAAATTCCTGCAATACTATGAATTTTGGTAATTTCTAGTGCTTCTTCAAAAGTTAGGTCTGGTAATATTGATGGTATTCTTCTTGCTATCATTGTTTTTCCGTGATCCAGGTGAACCGAATCAAAAGGCAATTATGTCCGTCCCGCAGCTGCTATTTCAACAGCTCTTTTTACACTTTCTTGTCCTTTCACATCTGCAAAATCCAATATTTTTTCTTTACCTAATTTCAAACAATCTTCCCAATTTGTTGATAAGCTTTCTATTTTTATATTTCCATTTAAATATTGAACCACTTCTGCTAAATCATTTGCCCCCAATATTTCCATTCCATCAATTATGGAGGCTTCTTTTTCATTTTGTTTTGGTAAAATTATTTTCTTTATTCCTTGCTTTTTTGCTTCAATACATATTGGTAGTGCTCCATTTATTGGGTTTAAACTACCATTTAATGATAGTTCTCCTATCATTAAAATATCTTCATTTTGAGTTTGTGTTATAGCTTCTAAACCTTTTAAAATTCCTACAGCAATTGGTAGGTCAAATATTGATCCTTCTTTTTTTATATTTGCTGGTGCTAAATTTACAACTATTTTTCTACTAAACAGTTCATAGCCTGAATTTTTTATTGCTGTTCTTACTCTTTCTTTTGCTTCTTTTACGCTCACATCAGGAAGTCCAACAATATCCCATGATGGCATACCACTTGCTATGTCAACTTGCACGTCAATTAAAAAGCCTTCTAGTCCGTGCAAGGCCATACTTTTTGTAATTGATAACATTTTTTGAAATCTCCTTTAGAATAAAATTTCTTGAAATAAATTTTTTGATTTAAAATAATATGTTGAAATTATATGTTATTATTTACGTCTTGACAAGTATTTTTTCCATAATTTAGTAATTTTTATTTTTTCGACAAAGTTTTACACCACTTATTTACATTTTGTGGTATACTTATGTCAACTAAGATGTTTTAGTGCGTTTCTTAAGTTATTTTCTATATAGCTTATATAATCTATTTTTTTCATCAAGGTAACAATGATTATATTTTTTCTATCATTGTTACTTTTTATTTACAATACTGATAGAGGAGAGGGCAATGCCCTCTCCTTTACCATGGAATCACTCTTTATTCTTCTCTCCAGAGGCTTTTCCACTTTTCTTCATATTCAACCGGGTAATCCCAGTTGCTGAAAGGTACGTAGAAAAACTTCCGACTATAGCCAGCGCTGACCAAAGTCTTCTGAACCCCAATATCCGGAATCACATACAAGTCAACATTTTCGTCAACAAAAGCGATAACACTATTGTTATACGAATACTCCATCTTCTTGTCATCCGTTTCAAGGGCCTTAAGATCAACGACCTCATTCTTGCTGAACTGAGGCCAATAGACCTTCATCTTTTTCAATCATAATTTACATAACTCATATTATTTTTAATGCTTCTTCGTATTCTTCTCTTCCAAAATCAACTGTTGGAACAATCTCATTATTATTAAACATTTTAATAAATTCATCTATACTAACCCATTTAGCTGCTGTTGCTTCTCCATCAAGAAATGTCAAATCTTCTATATTGATATCTTTTTTAAACAACCATAAGTCTTTAAAATTTTGAGGGACTCTTTCTCGTTTTACTTCTTTTAAAAATATTGCTTCTTCTGGTTTAAATATAACTCCAAGTTCTTCTTTTAACTCTCTTAATATTCCTTCTTTGCTAGTTTCACCTGCTAATATTGAACCCCCATTGCATTCCCACATTCCACCAAACTTTTTATTCGTTGCTCTTTTACTAATCAAAATTTCATTTTTAGAATTTAGTATAATTCCTGTTACAACTATGTGATATTCACCCTTTTGCAATATAGTTACATCTCTTATTGCTGTTCTTCCTGTTTTATTTTTATTTTCATCATATATGTCCCACAATTCAGGCATACGTTATTGCTCCTTTTTATCAATATTTATTTTGTGTACTGGAAATTTGCTTTCTTTTAATACCTCTTTTAGTACATCTGGTCTCAATGGATATTCATCTATTTTATCTAAATCAATCCACTCATATTGTAAATAATCTTTTCCCTCTATATTTTGTAATGTACTTTCTAATTTTTTATCTTCCTCTTTTACAAATTCTGCTTTGTATATGAACATTATTTCATGATATTTTGCACCTTTCATTTCAAAAAAGTTTTCTACTGTTGATACATATCCTGTTATTTCAATTTCTTTTCCTAGTTCTTCTTGTACTTCTCTTTTTATTGTGTGCTCTGAATTTTCACCGATTTCAACTCTTCCGCCAATCATTGCATAATGATCTGAGTTTACATTTCTGTGTAATAAGATTTTATTATTGTGCATTATAACTACACCAGCTCTTACATTTAATTTGTAATCACCAACATCAATTGTAATATCCATCAATTTCCCCTCCTTTAATATTTTTTACATTATATCATATAAAATAAAAGCCTCATATATTAAATATGAGGTTTTTTATTATTCTATTGGAATATATTTTTTCTCAGGTAATTCTTTTTTTTCTTCTTTTTTAGGAATTTCTATTGTAAGTGTTCCATTTTTAAACTTAGCTTTAATTTCATTTTCTGTTACGTTTTCACCAACATAAAAGCTTCTTGAACATTCTCCTGAATATCTTTCTTTACGTACAAATTTACCTTTTTCTTCATCCTTTTCTTCTTTATTAACTGTTGCATGTACTGTTAAATATCCGTCTTGAATATTTAATTTTATACCTTCTTTTTCATAACCTGGCAAATCAATGTCGATAACATACTCATCCTTTTTCTCTTTGATGTCTGTTTTCATTAATTTGCTTTCTCCCTCATTGAAAAATACACCTCCAAACATGTCATCTAATAGATCAAAATCACGTCTTCTTGGTATCATCATCATAAAAATCAACTCCTTAAAATTATATTTATGTGTTGACACTTGATGGGAGTGGCACATATGTACTTTTTGATAAATCTTCTTTATCAATTTCGATTATATTATATATCTATTTTTAGCAATGTCAATAGCAGAGTGCTAAAATTCACAGAAGTTTCACATTACTTTTTGTTAATCATATCCCAAAATATTAAATCTTGAATGTCATCATCTTTTGCCTCATCGCTCGTTTTTTCAACATTTTTATAACTATCTTTATTTAAAGCAATAACTACAATTATTACTATTGTAATAACTGGAAAAATAAACATTATTGGAAGCCCATTAAAACCTGCAAATATACAAAATATTAGAAATATTACATACAATATTATCCCCATAGTTTTCTCCTTTATTCATATTATATCATTATTTTATTTAATATGATATGCTGATAGTTTACTGCTGTTGGTGCTACTCTTGCTGCTTCTAATATTTTTTCAATCTTTTCCTTTTCAATTTCTTTTTTTTCAAAACTTCTACATGAATATCTTTCTTTTGCTAAATCTAAAAAATTCATATTTAATCTTCCTTTCTATATTATACATGTGCTTAACAATAGAAATAGTCTGTACTAATAAAAGTACTAAACATTACTTGCAGATGAAGCACATTACTAATCTACAATAGTAGAAATTTATATAAGGTATTAAACTTACGAACTAACAAATATTATTTAGAGTTCTACTGTATTATATATGCAATATGCTTTTTTTCAATATGTATAGGAAAAAAAATTGCACTTTTAACGGCATATGCTGTTTGTAGCATATGCCGTGTTTTAGAATATATTTATATTTCAAATTTTTTAATTTTTATGTATATAATAACTGATATTACAGTTAAAATTGCTCCGGCAATTAGCATAATGCTATTTTCGCCTGTTTGTGGTATTTTTCCGTCCACTTTATCTTCATTTTTTCCGTCGTTGGTATTATTATTGTTATTACCGTTGTTGCTGTTGTTATTATTATTGTTATTATTACTATTATTTCCATTATTATTATTTCCACTGTTGTCATTATCATTATTATTGTTGTCATTGTTGTTGTTATTGTCTCCTTGATTGTCTCCGCCACCGTCTTCTACAACTTCTATTTTTTGTTTAGCATATTTAGTTATTGTATCTTCTGTGTAAATTATTGTAATTTCTGTTGTTTCTTTCTCTAATTGTTTTTCTGGCATACATATATAATCTGTTACTTCTTTACTGTTTCCATCACTGTAGATTGCTTTTACCACCATTCCTGTTTTGTCAAAGTTTTCTCCAACTTTATATTTTGTTTTATCTGGTGCTTTTGCTATTTTTATTTCTGTCAATGTTGGTGCATCTTTTTTACCTTGTACATCTACATTAAATGTTGCCGTTTTTTCACCTAATTTTACTGTTACTTCTTTTTGTCCTTTTATGTTTAGTTCTTCTCCATCTTCTGGTGTAGTTTCAAAGCCACTTTTAATTATATCTTCTTCTCCGTTTTCATATTTTGCTTTTATAGATAATCCTGTTAGGTCTAATTGCTCTCCTACTTGGTAGACAACCTTATCTGGCTCTGTGTTTATGCTTATGCTTTCTATTGCTATTTCTCCTACAAATACCAATGCAGTTATTGTTTTACCTTCATATTCTAATATTATAGGGTTATATCCTATCGTGTCTAAAATTGTACCGTTTGGTATACTGCTTGTATATCCAGTTTCTATTTCTTTTTCTTCTCCGTCATTATATATTGCCTTAAATTTAACTCCTGATAAGTCTAGTGCCTCTCCAACTTTATACTTAGTTTTTGTAGGTGCAGATATTCCCTTTAATTTTTCAACTTGTTTTTTTACTACATCAATATCAAAACTTGTTGTTTTTTCTTTGTATGATATTTCTATGGTTTTATTTTCCACATTGTTAAATATTGTTCCATTTTCTATACTTGATGTATATCCTGTTTCTACAATTTCTTCTGTTCCATTATCATACATAACTTTTAATTTTAATCCAGTTAAATCTAATGCTTGTCCCACTACATATTTAGTTTTTGGTAAATTCTCTATTTCTATTTCTTCAACTTGGTGTTCTCCAACATTTATGTTTAGAACGGCACTTTTACCTGCATATTTAATAGTTATTGTTTGTTGTCCTTTGGTATTTAGTTCTGTTCCTTCTGCTGGCTCACATTCGTAATTTCCCCAAATAACTTTTATGTCATTGTTTGAACCTTCTGATATTAGCACTAATCCTCTTAAATCCAATTTTTCGCCAATTTCATAATTTGTCTCAATAGAACCATCCATTATTGTTAATGCTTGTATATCATTATTTTCTTTTACATTAATATCAAATTTTACCTCTTGTCCCATGTAGTTTACTTTTACTGTTTTTGTTTCTACTTTTGTTAATACACTTCCATCTGGCAAATCTAATGTAAAGTCTTCTGTTATTTCTTCTTCTGTTTCGTCTGCATATTTTACTAGTAATATTAATCCATTTGAAAAGAATTTTTGACCTACAACATAATTCACATCATCTGGATATTGCTTTATACTAATTTTCTGAATTTCGGCTGGCAATACAGGTACATCTATTTCCTTTTCTAATGTTATATCTCCTTCTTTGTATGTAATTGTTCTAGTTTTATCTGCTCTACTTAATGGAGTTTCTGTATCGACTTCATAATTTGTTACTTGCTCTATTGAGCCATCATCATATTCTATCTCTACACACATATTTGTTTTGTCAAGTTTTTCGCCTACTATATAAACTTTTTTTACATCTTCTTTTTCTATAATATTAATAGGTTGCTTTAATGTTACTGTTATTGGTTGCTCTACTTCTTTGCTTACCCCATTTTCTGTATATACTATTTTAACAGAAGTCATCCCAGCCGTTAGATTTTGTCCATTTGGTATAGAGTATTTATTAATTATTGCTGTTTTACCACTGTTATATGTTGCTGTTACTTGCATTCCTGTCGAATCAAAATTTTGCCCTTGTATGTATGTAGTTTTATTTGGTTCTCTTGTTATTTCTATTTTTTCTAATTGTTTTGGAGTCACAGTTATAGGAGTTGTAGTTGTTACCGTTTTGCCATTTTCTTCATAACTAATAGTTACCGTTTTTTGACCCAATTTCAAATTATCTCCATCTACCACTGTATAAGCTCCTTTAGGTAATTCCTCCAATAAAGTAGGTCCTCTTTTTACTAGCACGTGAAATGAAGGGTCTTCCGCATTAAAATTTGTTCCTTCTATATATTCATTATCTCCTAAATTTATTGCTGATATTGCAAGTAGTTCTTTTTCATTTACAAATACAAATAACTTTGTTTCCTTATTTAAATAATTAATTTTTACCATTGTTACGCCTACATCGCCTAAAGTATCTCCATTTGCTGGGTTCGTTGTAATATTACTGTTACCTACAACCTCTATTATATCATTTATATCGTCGCGATCATTATATATTACTTTCAAGTTCAAATTTTTTAAATCTAATTTTTCTCCTTCAGTATATACAAATTTAAAGCCCTCTTTCAAGTGTGGTTGTATTTCTGTTACTTCTTTTTCTTCAACCGTTATACCGTAGAACGTTTCTTTGCCTTCGTACGAAACATTAACTTTTTTATTATTTTTATTAAGAGTATCTCCATGCTTTGGATTTGTGTTAAATCCTTTATCTATTGTTTCAGTATCGCCATTAGTATAATGTACTATGACTTTTAGCCCACTAATGTCTAACGTCTCACCTTCGATATAACTTTTTCTTTTTGGTGTGTTTTTTTTAACCTTAATGCTCTCTACTTTTTTTGTTTCTTTTGTTACAGTAACATTAAACGAGCCTAAATCTAATCCATCTTTTGATGTCATCTTTATAGTTTTAGTTCCGACCTTAGTTAATTTTGTACCATTTTTAGGATTTGCATCTATATCATCTAGTGTGAATACTTCTGAAATAAGATTTGTTTTTGGGTAGGTTACCTTAACTTCCAATCCTTTTAGATCTAATTCTTCATTAACCTTATACGTCATCTTGTTTGGATATGATATAATTTCCGCAGTATATCGTGGCTTAACAGTTATCTTGAATGTTGCTTTTAGATTAGGATTTTCCTTATATCTGACTGTTATTGTTTTGGTGCCTGGTGTTTTAAAAGATGTTGGTGAGCATGTATATTGATCCTTATCTAATAGAATTTCTATACCATGTGTATCTATTCCAACAACTTCTAATCCGTTTGTATTTAGAGAATCCCCCACCATATACTCATTTTTATCCGGAAAATTTCTTATCTGTATTTCATTTATCTTAATCGGTTTATTTTTTACAGTTATCTCATACCTTACCAAACGTTCTTTCTCATTTATAGTTTTTCCTAATTGAATTTTAACAGTTTTCTTCCCCGTTGATGAAAATCGTTCTTCATTTTTATAATTACAAGCAAAAATACCTTTTTTAAAATAAGTTACCAATTCCGTTCCATTTGTAAATTCAACTTTCAATCCGTAATCATTTAAATATAGTGGTTCATTTACATAAAGCTCTTTTTTCGGTGTAGGCTCAGTTAAACTAATCGATCGTATACGGTATCTAAAGTAATTGTTACTAGATATCTGTTCGTATGCCTCGTTGCATATATATAAACTAGTGCCTTTTGGAAACGTATTCTTTATATTTTTGTAGATATTTTTCGTATCAGCGCCCGATGTTAGCACTACTCCATCTCCCTGCATATTCTTTACTTTCTCAAAAGCGTGCTCACCTACTTCTGTTAAATTATTGCCCAAAATAAGCATTGCGCCACAATTTGGCATATCTATATCGCCTTTTACCTTAAAAACATCATAAAAAGCTTTTTCTCCTATTTTAGTTATGGTATGTGGTATACATACAGTTAGCATCTCGCAATTATAGAATGCTTTTTTATCAATATTCTTTACATTATTCATAGTAATTGTTTCTAGTCTTGTACATCCTCCAAATGCTGATTCTCCTATGTTCTTCACATATTTAGCATCCACATTTTTCAAATTATAACATGAACGAAAAGCTTCTATTCCAATATCAGTTACACCTTTACATATTTCTATACTTTTAAATTTATTTTTGTAATCTGTAAGACCATATGTCCACATTGGATAATCTCTTATTTTTCCTTTTCCTTCGATTATCAGTTTTCCAGATGTATAGAACTTTGCTGTTACTTGACTCCCTTCGGCACCGATATTCCAAGTCGCAGTAATATTGTCTGCTGCTTTTGATGTTAATGTATAACTTGTCTCTAAAATAACGCTTAGTGCTGGTATTATAATTTGTAGCACCATTACTACTATAAACATGTATATACATACTTTATTTCTTTTGTACATATCACATTCCTCCCGTTTTTCTTTACTTCATTTTACCTTTGTTAAAAAATTTGTCAACTTTGCTTTTTGAGGCTCATTTAAACTAATTCTTTACGGAAACTTTATGCAACATTTCATTTTTAGACATTTATTTCTTTTTATTTACATTTTTATTTCAGCAATGTTACACATTTATGTTTTTTAACTCCTATCCCTACGCAAATATGGTTCTTCATAATTCATATCATGTTATTTCTTTCTATAAATTATTTATTTTAACAAGGCAAATATGTCGTGATTTTCAAGAAGCTATATAAAAAATCACATTTTTTATGTAATAACTCCAGGAATTAATATGAGTTATATATTTGAAAAATGTGATTTTTTGTTTAATTTTATTTGGAATTTTGTGATAAGCTATATACTCAAATTTTCCGGAATATATCCTTACTTTTTAACATTTCTATTAAAAAAATTTTTAATAGAAATGTAGCGTAACTTTTTTTCCATTTTGTTATCATTTAATTTTATTTATATATGTGCTATAATTATTTTAATAATTATTAATGATGTATCGAGTCTATAGAAAATCTTGTGTAAATCGGATTTCCTTCCGATTGATAACTTGAAAAAATTTAATATTTTTATTATTAACATTATTTAAATAATATTTTTCTAAAAAATCAATACTTTAGAAAAAGTTGTGTAAGTTTAATAGGGTTTAAGAAAATTCCTTCTTAAGCCTATTATTTTTAGGCTTTATTTTATATTCTGCCTTCATACATAATTCTAAATTGAGATAAGCATAAATCCCATTTATCAACCATTCTTGACCATTTTTTTTCTGCTTTTAATGTTGATAGATATAACACTTTTAATAAAGACATGTCTGTTGGAAATACATTTCTGTTTCGATTTATTCGTTTATAGGTACTGTTTAAGCTCTCTATCGCATTTGTTGTATACATTATTTTTCTTATTTCAGCAGAAAATTTAAAGAATACTGAAAGTACATCCCAGTTATCTATCCAACTTTGAATCGCACCAGGATATTTATGTTTCCATTTTTCTTCCAACTCTAATAAGTTAGTATACCCGAATTCCTCTGTACTTGCTTTGTAAACTGTTTTTAAATCATTAGCAAGTTCTTTTCTATCTGTATATGGTACATACTTTAAAGAGTTCCTTATTTGATGCACTATACATCTTTGATATTCCGTCTTAGGGTATATTGCTGATATTGCATCTTTAAGCCCTGTCAATCCATCTGCACATAATACTAAAATATCTTGTACTCCGCGATTTTTAAGCTCGTTTAATACAGTCATCCAATATTTTGCACTTTCATTTTCTCCAATTGTTATTGTTAAAACTTTTTTCATTCCATCTTTATCAATTCCTAACACAACATAGGCTGCTTTTTTTACTATCTGTCCATTATCTCTAACATGAAAATGTGTAGCATCAATAAATAACACTTTCTAATTTCCTTTTTTGCCATTCTTGTACTTCAGGTATAATTTTATCTGTTATATCACTTATCATATCTGGTGAAAGATTACAGCCAAATATCTCCTTTATTTGTTCTTGAATGTCCTTATCAGACATTCCTAATGCATACATAGATATTACTTTTTCATCAAAGCCATTTGCTGTTCTTGAATATTTAGGCACTAAATCGGAATCAATTTCTCCGTTTCTATCTCTAGGAACTTTTACCGGAATATCTCCCATTTCTGTTGCTACAGTTCTTTCTGGATAATGTCCATTTCGATAATTATTATTATCTGTTCTTTCGTTTTTGGAATAACCAATTTTTGTTACTTCTGTAATTTCACCACATTCCTCACACTTTATATATAATTTTGTTACTATAGAATCTTCACCATGCTCATCTCCACTTATAGTAACTTTTTTACTTTTGCAATTTTTACATATAAATTGAGAAATAGGATCAAAAATTTTGTGTTGAATATTTTCATATATACTTACTAATGAAATAATTAATGCAATACATGTTGATGCTTCATATATTGTAGTATTTTGTGAATGCGTTATTTTGTTAGCATAATCCCAAGTTGCTTCTGTTATTTTTTTTAAATAACTTCTGTAATCACTATTTTCACTATCATTTAAATAAAATTTTATAAACAATTCTGCTTTCTTTTTAAAATTTGATTTTTGAGGTTGTTCTTCTTCTCCTTCCATACCAAGTTTATAAATTGCATTTCCAAGTTCTATTAATATTTCTCTACATTGAACACCAATTGCTTGAAAATCTTCTACTTCCTTTGCACTTTCTAATTGATCTGCAGTATTTCTAAGCTTTCTTAATAGTACTGGTGTTATTTCTATACCCAGTGTTGCTGCTTTGATATAATCTTCAGAAGTATATTCTTCCCTAGCTTTCATCATTCTACTCATTAATCCTATATGAAAAGAATAAACTTCATCAGATGTGAGATATAAAGCATCTTGTGAGTATAAATTCATTGGCAATTCTTCTCCTTCAACTACCCACCAATTTCTAGCTGTATCTGTTTTTACATTCCATACATTAACTTCAAATTCTAAATCATCAAATGAGCTTTCAATTTTAGCACTAATTACTTTGCATTTTCCCCCATTTTGTTCCTCTACATACTCTATAACTTCATCCATGTTTCGTTTCAATTCATGTTCTCCTTTTATTTAAAATTTTTCTAATATATCTATTATAGCATTAAGATTATTCTTCATAAGTTTCTATAATTCTTTTAATTCATCAACATTTAGCAAAACCTAATATTTCATATTTCTTATCTCTCTTCTATGACTTATTATTTATCATTTACTTGCCATTTGCCATTCCTTTTGCCGTTTTTTCTTTCTATTAAACCTTTTTCTTGCATTTCTGTCATATAAGTTTTTACAGTTCTTACAGATTTATTAATCTGTCTTGATATTTCTTCCTGAGTAGTTGCTGTTTCAACAATTGGAAATGTGTATCCAACCTCTAGTACGTTTTTTGTATTATTCTTAAAGGTTTGTTCAATTTCAAATGTACCAAATTTTCCTATTACATTTCCATTTATTTTTACCTTTTAAGAGCTAATTCTTTTAAATCTACTATTTCCATATTAATCCTCCATCATCTTTTCTACATATTTTTTTACATTTTCTATAATATGCTTATTTTTTTCTCCATTTTCCTGTGAATAGTGAATTTCAAATATATTACATATATTTTCTTTAATGTATATTTCTTTTTCAGGATCTTTTGTTATAGTTAAATCAGGTTGCTTTTCATTGTGATCTTCTAGTATATATTCTCTTATTTTATTTAATGGCCTATATTCTGATTGTAGTTTTTTTATTAGAAGTAATCTTTCTAAGTGTTTATCATTATATAAGCTATTTACGCCATTTCCATCTGGTGGTAAAAGCAGACCTTTGCTTATGTAATAATGTATGGTTCTTTTAGTAACACCTGCCTTTTCAGCAAGTTCTGATACTTTATATTCCATTTTCTCACCTCTCTGTTCTTATTTTATCGTCGTTACGTAACGATATCAATACATTTTTAAAATTTACCAAAAAAATACCAGAAAAATTTTCTGGTATTTTTACTTTCTTTTAAATATTCTTTTTATTTTATCAAATATCTTTTTTATAAGACTACTTTTTCCACAATTTATCACATCTTGTGTATAATCAGGTTCCTTTTCTTTGTTTTTAGATAAATTTTCTGTACTATATTTTTCTTGAATTTCTTTTTGATAATTAATTTCATTTTGTTTATATTTTTCAAGTAAAATATTTTTTTCTTCTTGATTTTTATTTATATATTTTAAATATAAATATGAAATTAGTGTCTTAGTATCCTCATCTTCTATTTGCTCATATAATGGAATTTCTTGATTAAATGAAAACTTATAATTATTGGCTTTGTTATTTATTAAATTTTGCTTCACTTCATCTGGAAGGTCATTTAATAATTCAAGTTCTTTCAAAATAATATATGTCTCTGAATAAGCTTTTTTACTTATTGTATTAATCATTTCTTTCTCCTTCTTGTTCCTTGGTTACATCAATATTCTTTGATAATTCTGTTGGCATCCTTTTAATTTGTGATGCTCTTAGCCCGATTCTCTGCCGAATGCATTACCATACTGCTTAAGTATGAAATATTATTTTGTTTTTGCGTTGCTACATAATGTCGCCCTTCAGAGAATAATTTTGCCTGTTCTTCTGCAGTTAAACTTTCTGTACATTTTGCCTGTTCTTCTGTCGAAATATTAAAAACCTTAAAACCTTTATGTCCAAAATCTTTTGTAGATTTTAAGCAAAACCTCAAAGGATATCTTTTTGCTACTATATTCTCTCTATCCCATGTTAAATCTGTCCAATAATTTTTTCCATCCAAAGTTACCATATTCCATGCATGACCTACAGGATCTTTTATATAATATTGTGCTCCTTCATCCCTATCAATGTTACCACCTGCAAATTTTGCTGTTATTCCACAACACTCTAATGTATTCCTTAAAATATCTGCATATCCAGCACACACACATTTGCCTTGCACTAATCCTCCATATAAGTTTCTACATGTTGTTTGCAATTTATCATCTTTTCTTCCCTCTTGTGAAATCGCATAATCGTCATATTTCATTAGTTCTGCAAGTTTTGTATATACTTGACTAAATATTATTTTTTCTCTGTCTTCTACTCCTTCTTCTGGCATTTGTATCTCTGAAATTATTTCATCTATTTTCTGTCTTGCCATCATATACTCTTCTCTTGTATATGGCTCAGCTTGTTCCTTTACTGAGTTTTCTAAATCTTGTATTTCTACGTTTTGTATATTCGGATTTTCTTGCATTATTTTTGTTGATAATTCATTTGCACTTCTAATTATTATTTTAGATGGTACTTCTAATTTCTGCGCACTTGATACTCTCAAAAAATTATTTACATCTGTAACTATTCTTATTCCTTTTGCTTTATTTAATGTAGATATGATATTAGCTAATTCTTCGTCACTCGGTGTAAATGAATCATCAATAGTAATATTTAATCCTTGTATCATTTCATAATCCACGTCTTCTTTTGTATCTAAATATGTTTGAATATCTATTTTCTTGCTCTTATATGCTTCAGCAATTTTTTCTAATTTATTATTTCCTGTTTCAATTCTTCCATTATGTTTTATTAATAATTTTATCATTTGTTCAAAACTTTTTGGATCGATTTGATTGCCTTTTATTGAAATAGATACATTTTCGTTTAATTCAGAAATAATATTTGGATTTGTTATATTGCATTTATCTAATGACAATCTTTTTAACCCTTTGAATTTACTAAATGTTTTTGCATCTTTTTCTGATAAATCAATCCCTCTTAATTGTATATTTTCAACATTTTCATTTAATGCATCTAAAAAACTAGTATCAAATTTTACTGGTGATTTTTTACCTGATACATTTATCATAAATACTTTCAAGTTCATTTTACTTAAAATATCTTGTAACTCTTGATTAAAACTAGAAACTTCTTCTTGTGTTAATCTCATGGTATTTAATACAACGCTAATTTTTTGAATTTTGGCTAAATTTTCATCAGAAATTTCCCCATCATCTTCAATCAGCGGAAGTAGTTTTTTCCCATCATCTTCAATCAGCGGAAGTTGTATTTCCCCGTTATCATAGAACTGTGTATTATATTCTGTTAGTGCTGAATTTAAACTCGATATTAGTTCACAACTATTTATTTTCATTTGTTACTCCTTTTATGTCTTGTATTATACCATATATGTTTCTAGTTTTATAAGGGATTTTATTTATTTTTTAGTTTTTTATATGCTATATAGCCTCCTCCACCCAGTAATCCTAGTGTTATAAAACCTGCTAATACATCTGAAGTATTCTCTTCCTCTTGAGTTTCAATATTATTATTTACTTCATAAACTTCATAAGATTTTGCAGTATTATCAGTAGTGTTTTGTACATTTTTTTCTTCATTTTTTGCTGTATTTGAATTTGTTGAATTAGCTGTTTTTGAATTATTGTTTTTTGTCTTGTTTGAATTTGAACTTTTATTTGTAGATTTTGGTTTTGATGATGTTTTGGTTGAATACGGACATTCTCCATTCGGATGCAAATGTGCTGGGTAACCACCACAGTGGTAATGATAACTTCCTAAACCACTTTTATTTTTATTGTCCCTATGTCCTCCATTTGAATCTGTCCTTCCTTGATGAGCATTCACACAGCTTCCTGCAAAAATTACAAATAAAATAACAAATATTGATATAATTCTTATTTTGTTTTTCTTCATAATTACGTACCCCTTAGCTATCATATCAAATATATAATGCATAATTTGTCGAATTTTGTAACAAAGAATAATTTTTAGTAATAAAATGTATCTATTTGATAAAATTTATAATATAATCTATAAATTTTTCTCTTGATAGTTCGCAATATATGTAAAATTCTTCTAAAGTATATAGATGTATAAAAATATATTTACAATTTTCGACACTAATGATATATTAAAGAAAACTCACGTAACATTTCAAATGATATGGAAGTGTAATTATGGGATTTATAGTATTTCTAGTGATTATCCTGATTTTTGCTGGTTTTATATTCATTAACGTGAAAATTAGCAATTTGAAGTATAGAGCTAAACAACAAGTATTAAAAAACACAGGTATTAGTTCATCAGATATTAATGCACAAATTACAGGAAGCTTTGAAAAGAAACATTTACAAAAATTTTTAGAAGAACATCCAGATTTCACAGAAGAGTCTATTAAAGATTTATTGAAACAATACACTGTTCAGTTAATTAATAAAAATTCGTCAGATAACTTTAGTCAGACTGTATGTGAAAAAATGCAAAATGATTCTAAACTTGAAAAAATGCAAACTATGGAATTTAAAAGAAGCAATATTAATTACTATGGAAATTCAAAACTAAATGCTCTTGTTGTTTATACAGATAATAGAGATGAATACAATATTTACTTATACTGTAATATAGTAGATGATAAAATCGAATTAGATAAATATCAAATTTCAAAAGGTGCAGTAGTAGGTTTTTAACCTAAAAATACATTAAAATATGCAATAAAATTGTTAATAATATCTTTTTATATAGGAGGACATAATGGGAAATAAAAATGTATCTCAAAATTCAAATAATACAGCTGATTCAAACCAAGCAAAACAGAATTCAAGTGGAAATGAGCTATTACAGTTTTTTCTAGGAATAATTCTGCTTGGAGCAGGTTTATTTATGTTAAGCAAAAGAGTAATGGTACATAGTAGTTGGTATGTATGGAGAATCGGAGGTTTTGATTTATCATCTGGAATAATAACACTACCATTAATAATAGGAATAATATGGTACTTTTTCAATTCAAAATCTATTATACCTAAAATTATAATAATATTAAGTGTAATATTTATAGTTTTGACAATAATTATGAGTGTTAGAATTAATTTTATTACCACTTCATTGTTCGACTATATATTAATTTTTGGAATGGCTGCCGCTGGATCTGGATTATTATTAAAAACAGTATTTAAAAGAAAAAATTAAAGTTATATAGGGAATTATTGCTATAGTAATGAATATATAATTTATTAGACTATTTTGAAACTTAATTGTAAAATATTTAATAGTTGTATAAAACAAATGAAATACACCTCAAATGTTGAATAAAAATCTAACATTTGAAGGTGTATTTTTTATAAATTAATGCCATTTTATTTTCTGAATAAACATTGAGTATAGCATTTGGGTTATGAGCGTACTCTTGCTTATTTTGCAGTTTATTTCAAATTATTTTAAAATGTTTCAAAGTGTTACAGCTGTAAGCATTAAGTTGTTTTATTTTAGGATGAATTATTTTGTAATATTACCCCTTATTTACCATTTTTGAGATTTTCGCCGTTTTTCCGCCGTTTTTTTTTTAGGAAATAAAAAAATCAAGGAACGTTCAATTCCTTGACAATTCTGGTTTTGTTGGCAATACTTAATCTAATTACCTTCGTTTTATGAGATTAAAGGCGGTGGAGTGGTCTTTTATATTTTCAGCATGTGTTTTTCATTTATATTTCAATATTTTTAAGTATTATCTACCGATTATCACATAAAAAATAATAAAGTCTAAGTTACTTTATTATTTTTATTTTTTAATTCTATAAGTACATTAGCATATTCATATTTTTTCATCATATATATCAAGTTTTGTCCATCTATCAATGTTAGTGGTTTATCTTTAACAAAGTTTTTTGAATCTTTCCCGAAATAACTTGTTGTAACTAATATTCCCTTTGTTGCACCTTCATTTCACATTGTACTATATAAATCTCTTACAGCTGAAATAGGAACAATATTGTTATATCTTTTTGCTTGTATTACAAATTTTCCTCCTCTAATTGGATCTGGGTCAAAAGCTATCGCATCTACTTCTTCATCTCTACTTGATTGCGTAACATTAACTTCTGCGCCATCTTTTGAAAACTCTTTTGCAAATACTTCTCTTACTAAATGTTCAAAGTCTTCCATGGCATTTCTGTCAAATTATTTTCTGTTCTCATATTATCTAATATTTCCTTTGATTTAATAAATCTTCTATCTCCTCTGTTCAAATTCATTATAGGTTTTACTGGTGCAAGTTGAGCTAGTTTTTCAATAAATAATCCTTTTAAAGCTCTTACACATCCCTTTGGTTCTATCTTTGCTAAGTTAATGCCTTCAAATTCTTTTCTATCAACTTGTAATGAAATAATACGATTTGTAAATTCTTCCATTTAATTTATCTATTCCAGTAACAAAACCATTAAATACAACCATTTCTATAATATTTTCATTGCTTCTTTATCTATTCATTTTCCTGCATAAATTAACAAATCTCCTCTATATTTAGTTTGCCAACTTCTAAATTCAAATTTTTTGTCCTATTGAATTATTAATGTAGCCCAAGGTTGTTTTATAGTTAATACTTTCATAAACATTACTCCTATATTTTATATCCTTTATTTATAAAACTCACCCAATTATTTTTGTTTTCATAGTATTTTAATCCTTCTTCAACTGCTTTTGATACTCCTCCGATACTAGCAGAAAGTATAGTTGCTGTCATATTACTATTTACTGCAGAATATATTGTAGCAGGAGTAGATATAACTGTTGCCAAATTAGTCCATCTTTTTATTTTAGGAAAAACTCTCTTAATATTTTTATTAATCTTTTTTTGTTTTTCAATAAACTCTTTTTTTATTTGTTCAATATCGTAAACGCTATTTGATTTTTCTTTTAATTTTACTATTTTATCTATTTCATTCTTTGCCATACATATTTCATCATAATCTCTCCATTTTAAAATCTTAAGCATATTGTTTTCCGTTTCTTTTAAGTAGTTGTCTTTACAGAATTTCACTTTAGAACATTCTTGACATCTATTTTCTTCTTCAAATGCATAACTGTGGATTAATTCACATGGAAAATATATACTAAAAACCTCATTAAATATCCTTGCTTTGTCAACTTTGTTTATATGTTTTAAGTATTTATAATCTCTTTCTCCAAATAAGCAATTAGCACCAATTTTATTTGCAATTCCTATCTGTGTATATAATGATGTAACATATGGCAAACAATAATATTCATTTCCAATATTAATTTCTTCTACAGCATTATCTTTTTTAATGCTAATATCTTTTATCGGTAATGTCTCTCTTAATATTTTAAAGTCTTCAATACTTTTTTCAAAATATGGCTCTGCAATTTTTTTTAGTTTTTCATTAATTTCTACTATTTCTAATATATTATTATCTCTTGCTATTTCTAATATTAATTTTATAGTTTTTTCTATTTTAGTATTATCTTTAGATAAATACTTATCTAGAGCTTTTTGGGTTATTACTATTTTATCAGCCCATATCAAAGTATCAGGCTTTTTAATCAACCATGAAAAGTCTAATAAACATGGTTCGCATAAATTTAATTCATTTCCGACTGCAGTTCCACTAATAAAAACTTTATTCATTTTTTCTCCTATTTTATTTCAATTATGGTATATATATTATTTTTTAAATTATATCACATTATATTAATTAGTTAAAGCTATTCCTCTTAAAACTTGTCTAGCCCTAATTGTGACTAATCTGTGACAATTTTGCCCCAAAGCGTAAGAAAAAAGCACTTGCTAAAATCTAGCAGATGCTTTTTATTCTTTGGTTGCGGGGGTAAGACTCGAACTTACGACCTTCGGGTTATGAGGGCGACCTGCCTGTTTTCTGTACTTTAGTGATATCAATGGTTTCGACTGGTATTTTAATGCCTTCGGGGTTTTTAGCATAACAAACATTTGTGTAATTTTTTGTACTTTTTTGAAAATTTTTCCCCATTATTTCCCCAAGAATTTTACACAGATGTTCGTAATAAAAAATGGATATAAATGGGAAACCTAAAAATTTATTTTGGAGGTTTTAATTATGAAAGAAATAACATATCGTAACGAAGGAGATTATTTAATTCCTAATTTAGCAATAAAAGGAGCTGAATCTGATTACCATATTGGATTATATGGACGTTTAAAATTAGAGTATATGAAGAAACATCAGTTAGGTTTATATAGCGATTTAATATTAAATGGTACATTATCAGAGTACCTAATTGAGATAGATAAAACAGCAAATGCAAGAGTAAAAAAGATTATTAATAAACTTGCTAAGCAAGAAAAAGTTGATGAAAACTTGAAGCAAGATAATCAATTAGAGTGGGTTAGATGTATGAATAATATTAAAAATAGAGCTGAAGAAATTGTACTTAAAGAGTTAATTTATTGTTAAATAAAAATTAGAAAAGGGTTAAATCTTGTCCTAGCAAGCACTGAATTTGTTCACACGAATTTTTCGTATTTTCAAATTCTATGCAATTGGACAAGTCCCAATCCCTTTTATAAAATATTAAATGTTAGGAGAATTATTATGATAAATTTTAGAAAAGTAAATAAAGATGATATATTAAAAGAATGGTATGATTGTATGGAAGAAACTTATTTATGCTATGTAGATGAACAAGATAGAGCAAATGAATTTAACTATGATCCTTTTAGAGAAAAAATATTAAAGAATGTTCCTAAACAAAATAAAAAATATGTAGAGAAACAACTAGATTTAATCTATGATGATTTTATGAATTATTTAATTTATATGAATGAAAAATATTACAGAAATGGTTTTGTTGATGGTTCTCAACTTGTTATGGGATGTTTTGAGAAATAATCTCATTTCAAATATACATTTTTTAAAGTGCAAATTTTGCACTTTGAAATTTAAAAATTGCACTTTAAAGGCGAGATTAATTCTCGCCTTTATTGTATTCATCATCCAATAATTCAAATATTTTTTCTGAATATGAAAAACTTGGTTTTGCTTTGGATTTACTTTGCGGATGTTTTCCTAAAGTACCTGCATAAATAGGTTTAGTTTTTGCATTTTGCATAATATCCACAAATCTTCTATCTGCTTTAAATTCTGGATATTTTTCTTTGCACATATCTCTTACTATTGTAAAAGTGTATGGATATAGTTTATAGAACTCTTCTGGAGAAATTGATACCTGTTGTGCGCCTTTATCATCTGATAAAATTACCTTTCTTTTTTTAGTTACTCTTATTTCTTTCCCATTCTCATTGTCTATTGCAACTAAAAAATCACTATTTTTTATATTTCTTACACTATCAACCTTAACATCAAATCCCACAACTATTGAATCTTCTATTCCTTGGCTCTTCAATGTTTCAATACAAGTTATTGTGTTTTTTATAAATTCTTTACATTCTTCCGAATTTACCATTTCTGCATACTCATCAGTAAAATATTTAATTGGATCAAACGGTAATTTAAATCCTATTGGCATTATATACATTCTCTCATCTTCTATAATATCTTTATTAAAATATTCTTTTAAGAACTTAATAAAATCATATGCACTTTTTGCTATTAATGAAAAAATTATAGGCTCAATTTTTTCATTGTAAAAATGTATTGATTTATCTCTATATTCTTCAATTTTTAATATATTTTCCGCCGTAGCTTTAAAAAAGTTATTTTGATCAATAGAGTTTAAATATTCCAAACAATAAGATATTATAACCCTTAAAGGTAATGCCTCTTTTTCAATTCCTGTTTTATTGGTATCTTTAGATTTAAAAATACTTTTTCCTTTTATATTTTTTCTAACAAAAGCTTTTAATATTAGCTCCCATGCATTAATTATTAAAATACTTGTTGTTTCATATCTATATTCTATTTTAGGCTTATTATGAATCTCTATTGCTGCAAAATATGCATGAATTGCATTATTAATCAAATTTCTTTGTATCATTTTTCGTCCCATTTATTATCACCTCTTTTTTATTATTATATATCTTTCTTTGTGTAAAATTTGTCGAAATGTGTAACTTTATATCAAAAAAAGCAAAATAATTTTGTAAATTAATACATTATTACTTTGCTTTTCATTAGTGTTATTTTATTAATTTTTTCGAATAACGACAATATCAAAATTCTATATAATATTATCAATAATTTGATCAATTTCATTTTTTAGTTCTGCATACTTAATAACCTTTGATAATTTTTTAACTATTCCTAAACTTATTGTTTTATTATTTCCGACATAGTTCATTTATAGTTTTAGTTGGTACAATATAAAACTCCCAATTATTTAATTCCATAGGGTTTGATTCATTTCTTTTTTCCCTGTATTTAAGCAAAAAACATATATATCATTTTGTCTTTCATATGTAGATGTTGTATCTTTATAATTTGAATGAGCTTTAGTTATTCCAAAAGTTCTTTGTTCAGAAATTTTATCTCCATCTTTTTGCCATGAATGATAATAACCTGTTTCTTTAATTTCTATTCTTTTTCCACGATATTCAATATCGTATAAAGTCCAATATCCTACATTAAAAGATTTTTTCATTCCAAGAGCTTTTTCAACAATATATTCAGCAATTACATCTTGTAAATCATAAATATCTGAAAATTTCCATTGCCATAATTCTAATAAAGATAAGTCTGTTTCTTTTCCATCATATAAAAATTTTTGATTTTCATTTTCCACGAAATCAACCCCTTTAAATTATTTTTTACCAGCATTTTTCTAAATCACTTGCTTCATAAGAATCAACTATTTGTCCATTATTTATAGATACCATATAAAGACTTCCATTTTTGTCAATGATATACCCCTCTTGTCCTCTATATTTAACTCTTACCTTATCTCCTATCTGAAATTTGTTTTCTGAACCATTAGAAGACGAACTTCCAAATAACATACTAAGTAATCCCATTTTTTATCCTTTCAAATATATTACTTAAAATTTTTGCTAAGCCAATTTTTTACATCTTTACTTGTTTTTATTCCAGACTTTTTCAATATCTCTACAATGTCTATAGCAGAAATAATTACAATTGGATGATTATCCTCTACTATTTCTTTATATGTCTGAATATCAACATATGATGTTGTAACTAAAATCCCAAATTCTCTATGTTTTAATCTAGAAATTAACCTTGATGTTTCTTTTACTCCGACTGAATCATCCAATTTATATCTTTTTGCTTCCAATGCAAACTCAACTAAAATATTACTTTTGTCTACTCCTATTCTATATTTTCCTATAGCATCTCTTCCACCATCTCTTCTACTTCTAGTCATATCATAAGAAATTATATTTTTATCCATTAATTGTGCAATTTGCGCGGCACACCTTTCAAAATCATAAGGATTTGTAAAATGATTATAAATTTCATTTATCATTTTGATATCTTCTTTATTTTGAGGAATTTGCTCTGCTTTTTTTCTATATTGTACAACCTTTTTTGAGGTTAAAAAATTACATTTCCCCGTTTTTTGCCACTCTGTCCATTCTTTAGGTGCATATTTGCTATCATCAACTCCATTTTTTAAATTCTCTAACCATCTTCTATCAATTTCGTCTACATTTAATATTGAAAATACTGCTCTATAATTTTGATATCTCTTTCCATCTCTTTGGCTCCATACAGATATTAGCTGTTCTTCTTTTGTTAATCTATTATCACCTGGTATTGCTAATCCTAAAAATCGAACATCTCTTTTAGTTTTTTCATTTTCTTTCTTAAATATAAAAAAAGGAATTATTTGTTTTCTATTGTTATCCTCTAACTTTTCAAAACATGTCCTAAGAATTTCATTTCCATTCTTTCTTGTATTGTATAAGCTATGTCCTTCTTTTTTGTTATCTCCATAGTATACAAATCTCCCTAATTCTGTATCAAGATAATCTTTCCAATCCTCATCTTCTCCTGTTGAATACAGTATACAATAAGCATTTCGTTTTGTATTCTTGTTATTGACAGTTCTAAATCCTCCCGCATTTCCACATCCCATTAGTTTACTAATTACCTCGGAACTCATATTAGGTTCTACTCCACCATAATATACTTCATCTATTATCAAATTAGCTTTTTTTATATTTTCAAATTCAATAGACATATATTCCTCCTACTATTACGTTTCTTTCTTGTAAATTAATTTTTATTTAGTATTATTTTCAAATCTTCCTCATCATTAAAATCAACACGTTGAAGTTTTGTACCCTCTATTGCATCTATCATTATTTTTTCTTTTTCTTTAAGTCTATAATATGTCTTTTCATCTATAGAATTATATTTTTCATTTTCATTGTTTACTAGCATTAGGTAATAATATTGTGTATATTGTGTTTGTTCTAATCCCAACCTATTTATTCTATCTTTAGACTGAATCATATGTGTTAAATTAAAACTATATTCAAAATATATTGCGTCATGACAGCATTGATGTAAAGATACTGATTCAGCAAGAGTATTTGGATTAGCTATTAATACATTAATTTCTCCACATTTAAATTTTTTGATTATTCTTTTCCTTTCTTTATATGTCACTTTTCCGTCAATAATATCACATTTTATATTTTCCCTTGCTAGTTCTTTCTTTATTTTTTCTAATGTATTAATAAAAATTCCCCATACTAAAACTTGTTTATTTTCTTTAGTTAACTTGTTTATTAAATCTATTCCACTTTTAAATTTATTTGTCTTTTCTATACTGTTTATCAGATTTACTATATTATTGTCTGTAATTTCATCTACTTCAATGTTTTCATATATTCTTTCATTATTTATATATTCTTTTTCAACATCATCTTCTTCATCCAAAAATATATTATTAAAATCAAAAACATCTAATTTATTCAATAATAATTTTGGATTCGTTGATGCTTGCATTAATCGAATATATAATGCAAGTATATTATTCCTATATTTACTATGAATATATTCAAATAACGCTTTTTCTTTATCTGACATATCATTTTTAATTAATACATCATCGTTAGCTTTTGGTATTTCTAATTCTTGTTTAGTAGTTCGACAATAAAAAGGATATATTTTTTCATTTATTTCATTGGCTTTATTATAGTCAACATTTTTTAACTTGTCTGCCTTAAATCCAAATATTGTATCATATTCATCTGAATATAAAATTTTTAATATATTGTATATATCTCGATAGCCATTTGGTATTGGCGTCCCAGTTAATGCAACCTTGTATTTTACTTTTGGTGCTATTGACAACGCAATTCCTGCTCTAACTGCTTCTATCCCTTTAATCTTATGAATCTCATCAAACACCAATAGAACTCTTTCATTAAGTATTTCTTTTAGAACATCTTCTAATGCAGGCAAAGATTCATAGTTTATTAAAATTAAATTTTTACTTCCACTATGATTTCGCAAATCTAATATTTTTTTCTTAGAATTTGTATATATTTCATCTTGCGTATCTAAAACTTTCAATTCTTTTTTATTTCCAAAATTGCTAACAAATTCCTCTTTCCATGCATAAAACGAATTTTTAGGTCCAATCATTACTATTTTATCAACCTTATTTATCTTCTTTGAATTCAAGAAAGCATATGCACCATAAACAATTGATGTTTTTCCCGCTCCTGGTACTGAAAAATTTGCTGCCTTCCATAATTTTACAATATGAAATGCATCCCACAATTGTGGATTTCTTAATTTTCTTTCCATTTCCTCATTTAAAATATTTTTGAATTCTTCAAAAGAATCTTCTAAATATTTTTCTTTATTCTTAATATCTATTCCCAATTTTTTTCTTTCATCTATTTGCATATCTCTCTCTTCAATGTACTTATATAATTTGGGAGATATAATAATTTCAAAATCATTTTTTTTACTATATTCTTTCAATCTTTGAATTAATTTCTTCATATCTAAATAATTATTTACATTCTTAACTTCAATTTCACTTTCAGAATACATTTTTAGGAATCTATTCAAATATATTTGAAAGTATCTATCTTGCGTTGAAAATTTGTTATTTCTTAAATAATTTTTTATAATCATTTTTTCATTTTTGTCTATGTCTATATATAATGTATCTAACAATTCAATTTCATCATTTTCATAAATCTTGCCTGTATTAAATTGTATCAGTTTTCTTTTTACAACTTCTGGTATATCAATTACTCTTATTCTATCATCTTCATTTTTCCATAATTTACTGAATATTTCTTCAGCATTTTTAATTTTATTGTTTTCAAAGTTGTTCTCATCCCAACTACAGGATACTTCAAATGATTCATAATTTTTATTTATTGCTGCTTCCGTTTCATTATTTGAACCTCTAAAGTATATACAATTATCATTCTGATCATATATTAAACCAAATTTGTCATGAAAAATCCCCTCTTTTACAAAAGCAATTTTTATGTCCATTATATTATTAGCAATTAAAAAAGCAACATTAGATAATTTCATTTTTTCTTGAGTGGTTAATTCCTCATTTAATTCTCCTAATAATTGATTTTCTAATTTTTCTCTATCTTCATATCCTTTAATAATTATGTTATAATCTTCTTCACTTAATTCCTTTGAAATAATAAACTTAATCTTTCCATTATTTTTGTACATCTCTATTATTCCATTAGAATAAGAAGCAAGTGCTTTTGATGAAAAATATGCACTTACTCTATTATATATTTTTGCTTCTTTTAAAACAGTAACATAAAAATCTTCTGCTATATTATCATTATATGTATTGTAAAATGGTTTAACTTTTATATCTGTAAACATTATAATACTTCCTCTATATCTTTTATTTTTGTTTTTATATCTTCTAAATACTCTGTTATTTCATTTTTCTCTTCTTCATTTAATTTTGAAATTGCATATGTATCTATCTCATTTATATCTCTTGTAAAGTCTCTTAATTGGTCTATTGGTCTTCTTCTTGCATTTTCATATTTTGTTTTATCACTATACTCTTCAAAATTATTTTCTAATTTTTTTACAATATTATCATCTTTTCTTAAATCTTCTCTTATAAAATCTAAATCTATTTCTCCTTTTTTATCTATTTGTTCTTTTATTTTTTTACTTATTTGTTCAGAAGTTTCAATATGTTTTTCAAAGAATTCTTCTTCATTGTCAGTATTGATAATATTGTTTCCCATTGCTCTTATTAATCTTGTTAAATCACCTTCTGGTCTCATTAAAATATAATCAAATAATGTAACTCTGGCTCTTTCCCATTTCTCATCGTCATCTTTTAATCTCTTTTTTATATTCAATATTTCATTAAATGGTCCATCTAAATCCATTTCCTTTGCTATATAAAATTCTTCTGGTGCAGGTATATATTCTAAAAAATCAACCATTAATTCTGCTTCATCTACCATTTTTTGTACTTCTTTAGTTTTTTTATCTATACTATTTGCATATTCTGTTATAGAAAATTCTCCTTTTATTATATCATTATAAACACCAACTAATTTCTCTATCGGATTATAATCAACAGGTTTATCCTCACCATGTTGTAACTCAAGTTCTAATTTTTTTATTTCTTTATCAGTTACTCCATCTAAAATTATGGCATCAAAATATGCAAATTCAGATTTCCCTGTTTCTTCAGCTAGTTCTCTTAAACATGTAAATCTTCTGTTTCCATCAATTACTCTACCATCCTTTAAAACAACTCCTGGTACTCTTTGCTGAAATCTTTTTATATTTTCTTTTGTTTTCTTCATTTCAGAAGGATTTGATTTTATTATAAAATCTTCAATTATTTTATTTTTTTCTTCTAAACTTAACTCTTCAAAGTTTCCTTCTTTTGCTTTATATTTGCTTAAGTACGTAGCAATTCTGTCATTTTTATCATTATAATACAACATATCTATAGGAATCCTAAACACTGGCATATCTGTGTTTTTTCCCTTATAATTTACCTTTTTTGTTGCTGTTGTTTTTTCAATTTTTTCTTCATTTAAATTTAATATTTTCATTATTTGTATACCTCCTTATAATATTCTTCTTTATTTCTAAATACTTTTTCAATTATTTTATCATAATATAAATTTGACTCATTAATTGTTTGCTGTAAATCTTCTTTTTCAATTACTATTCCATATTCTTTTTTTATCAAATCTTTCAATTTATAAATGTCAATTGTACCAACATCATTTATAACTTGACTAATAAAATCTATTTTAGAAAAATTATCTTTTCGTATGCAAAAAACCTTTGTTCCTGAAAATCTTATTTTCTTAATCTTATCAATACTTCCAATTATCGATTCAAAAAAAACATTTTCAAAGCCATATTCTTCAAATATATTAAATTTTAATATGTTTTGTATGTATGGAATTGTAAAAAATTTTCTTTCACCTATATTATCTATAACATATTTTTTATAATTTATAATATCTTCTTTTTTTATTCCTACTTCTTCTAATTTTTTTATAGTAATATAACTATTCTCGTTAAATCGTATAATCTCTAATTTTGATTCCAATTCGCTTAGTATTAAATAATAGGTTGATGTGGCAAATTTATCTTCAATTTCATAAAAATCTTTTTTTATTATTCTATTTTTAATACATTCTTCTATTGATTTCTGATTATTTTTTAAAACATAATTATTTACAATCTTATAATTTAACATATCCATATTATATTTATTAAAATATCTTTCATAATCTTCACCAATAACTTCATTAAATATATTAAATATTTCTTCTTTATTATATATCTCTTCAGTAATATATTTCTTTAAAATATTTATTTTTTCTTCTTTAAGTCTTGAATATCCTACAGTTATTATATTTTGGTTTATATTGTATGTAAATTCTTTTTGAATATATGCTTTTAAAGTTTCTTTTTTGTGTCCATAATATTTTTCCATATAATTTAAAAATATTTCAATATTAATAGGTGAATATTTTAACATCTCATTATAAAAGAATTGTTTTTTATTAATATTTCCTATAATAAAATTTGGCATTCTCTCAAATTTTATATCATATGAAGGATGTAATTTCCTTCTTATTAAATCATGTAATTCATATTCATCCCTAATATCTATTTCCTCAAAAAATTTTTTATATACATTATAAATCATTAAAGTCGAATAATATCCTTTTTTTAAATCAAATATCTTTTCTAACTTTCCTATAACTCTTTGATCTATATTTACTAAATTATATCCTCTAAATTTTCTGTTTATTGTTCCTATAGCATAATTATTTCTATCTACCATTGATTCTAAAGCCCTATCATTATGCTCTTCTAATCCATACTCAACAAATATTTTATTTAACTCTTCATTAATTTGTTCAATATGAGTAGAATTTTTAAGATGCTTTAAATATACATTTACTATATCTAGTTTGGTTAATTTTATTCTCTCACCCATAAAAAATACTGTATTATACTTTTTATAAATCTTATCTTCTATTTCTTTTGATATATCATTATTTTTTATATATTCAAATATATCTAGTTTTCCATGATTGTACTTTTCTTTGAAGTAATAGTATACTAAACCATTGATTTTAAATAGGAGCTGAAATTCTTCATAATCAAAATTATATTGACAGAATTCATTCAAATATTTTTCCTCTTCTTCAAAATGATGTATTTTTTTCATTTCTTTTGCAATTATTTGCCTTATTCTTTCTCTTGTTACGTTATATTCTGTTCCTATTTGTTCCAATGTATATCCTTTTAACTTTTTCATTACAATATCATATTTTTTTTCATCTTTTTTTATTTTTTCTAATTCCTCCAGAAATGTTGGGTATGTAGCTCTGTATCCTTCATTTCCATATATAATTTTATTTTCATTTAACAATTCTTTAAATATATCATCAAATCCATCTAAATTATATCTTTTTTCTTTTAACAAATCCTTTATCTCTTCTTTTGTAGCATATTTATAATTCATACTTTTTTTTATCACTGCATAAACTATGTCTTTATTGATATCTTTTTTTATATCCAAATCAATAATCATCTTTTTATATGCATCTAAGATTTTTTCACATTTTGCAGGTGTGACATGAAATTTTTCTCTTAATGTATCATCTATATCCTCAATGCTTATATTTCTGGCAACAAGTATATTCTCTATTAGTATTCTAGATAATCCATATTTTTCTAATTCATATACTGAATATAATAATTTATATTTATTCTCAGACTTATATATCTTTTTATTCTTTACTAATTCTTGAATAATATTGTCTATATTATCAGTATTTTCACCTTCTTGTTTAATAACATATCTAAGCTCATCTATCTCAAAAGTTCTATGTCCAAATCCGTTAGAAATACTCTTTAATACTTTTGCATTAGTTAAGCCTAGATTAATTTTCTTATCTTCAATAAAAGCTTTTAACGCATTCGTTATTTTACAATAAGTGTTATCTCCTATATGACATTCTTCTTTTGTATCCTCATTTATATCTTCTAAATCAATACGGTTAAAAAATAATTTGTCAATTATATTTTTAGATAATCCATAATTAATAAGTTCATAAATTGAATTCTCTTTTTCATCTTCCATTGCACGATTAATTACTTTTTTTATTTTTAATTTTTTTTCGCTATTCTCTCCTAAATATTTATTTACACAATTTATATTCTTATAAAGGTCTTCTAATGTTATTCCATTATCATCTAAATACCTTACAACATTTATACTTATACCATATTCACATAGTATAAAAATTGATTTCATTTATTTTTCTCCTTTTTCCTTTATTCTTGTAACAATTTTCTCCTTCTTTTGTAACATATAATATCATATTTTGCATATTATTGCCTATTTTCTTATTAAAATTTCATTTATTATCTTTTATTCATTGCCTTTTAATATAGAATTATATATAATAAAAACGAGGTGAATTGAATGAAAGAACTTCCTTATGATAAAACATCTAAAAAATCTATAGAAAAATATGCTTTAAATTTAAAATCAAAAACTTTTAAGGATGTTATAATAAATGACCCTAATATAGATAATGAAGAAAAAGCTTTATGGATTGAATATTACAATAATCCAAGAAATAGAGGAAATTTAGGAAATTTAATTGAAAAACATTATTTCTTTTATGATAATAATACAAGTCCTGAACCTGATTTTAATGAAGCAGGTATTGAATTAAAAGTAACTCCATATTTAATAAGAAATAATGGAGATTATAGAGCAAAAGAAAGGCTTGTACTTTCTAGTATCAACTATGACAAAGACTACAAAGAAGAAACTTTCTTAGATAGTCATGTTTATAGAAAATGTGCTTTAATGCTTTTGGTTTATTATTTATACGAACCGACAAAAGAGCGTATAGATTATATAATGAATTATATAAAACTATTTGAATTTCCAGAAGAAGATATGGAAATAATTAAAATTGATTACTTAAAAATAATTGATAAAATAAAAGCAGGTAAAGCTGAAGAATTATCAGAAAGTGATACTAACTATCTTGGAGCATGTACTAAAGGAGCCAATTCAAGCGACGTAGTTTCACAACCTTTTAGTGCTAACAAAGCTATGAAAAGAGCTTTCTGCTTAAAAAATTCGTATATGTCATATATATTAAATCACTATATTATAAATGATAATCATGAATATGAATCAATTATTAAAGATTCAAATATACTTAAAAATCAAACATTAGAAGAATATATTATAAGCCAATTAAAACAATATTATGGAAAGGATATTGAAGAATTAAGATATAAATTTAATATCCCTTATGAAATAAACAATAAATCTTTTACCTATCTACTTGCTAAAGGAATGCTAAATGTTGTAAATGAAAAGATAGAAGAATTTGAAAAAGCTAATATAAAAGTTAAAGCAATACGTCTAAATAAGAACGGAATGCCAAAAGAAGCAATGTCTTTCCCAGCTTTTAAATATAATGAAATAATAAAAGAAACATGGCTTGATTCAGAATTATATGAAAATTTTTCAACAACTAAATATTTATTTATGATATACCAATACACAGATGATAATACTTTAGTATTTAAGAAGGCTATGTTCTGGAATGTACCAGAAAAAGATTTACAAACTGAGATAAGAAGAGTTTGGACGGAAACAGTAGAAAGAATAAAGAATAATCAATATAACAATTTACCTCAAGTTAGTGATAGTGATATTCTACATGTACGACCTCATGGTAGAAATAGGCAAGATACATATCCTACTCCAGATGGTAAGCAAGCGACAAAAAAATGTTTCTGGTTTAATAGAAAATATATAAAAAAACAAATTGAAGAAAGCGAAGACTAATCCTCTTCGCTTTCAAATATTTTATTCAAATTATTTCCCATTTTTTCTATCAATCCAACTACTAATGCATTTCCCATACAAAAATATCTAAATTTTTCAGGCATTCCTGTATTTGTCCAATCATCAGGGAAACCATTAATTCTTTCTGTTTCAATAGGAGTTAGTATTCTATAACATTTGCTCTTTGGATCCTCTATAACATGAGTACTTCTATTTAAACTTCCTTCGCTTGTTAGCATTGTTCTTGCTGGTTTATCAAGTCCATCTGGGAACGCTATTGCACCTTCTCTAAAATGATATTCGTGTGGAGTTCCTGCTTTTCTTAAAATATCTTTAGCTCCTTTTAAGTAATTCCATTTTTCTAAATTATTTCCTAAATTATATTTATCACTAACGCCATCATATTCAATAATTTTACTTAATGGTTTTTCTTCCATATCAGTAGGTATTACTTCTGTTGTATATATTTTTCCATCTCTCATAACTCCAGAATTTTTAAATTCCATCTTAAAGTGATCTGAAACATCTGATAAATCTTTGTATTCAAAATCAATTTCTTTAGAATTTAAATTTGATTTAATTGGAAATTCTTTTATAAAGAATCCATTTTTTTGTATAATATCTTCCAATGAATTATTTTCTATTGAATTATAATAATTAGTTGTATTTTTATATGCAAATATGAAAGTCCTTCTTCTTCTTTGTGCAAATCCATAATCTGCTGCATTGATAACTCTCCATTCAACAGAATACCCTAAATCATTAAAACATGCCAGTATTACTCCAAAATCTCTACCTCTCTGATTAGCAGGTGATTTTAATAATCTATCAACATTTTCTAGTAGTACAAATTTAGGTTTTTTGGCTTCTAATGTATCTCTAATTTGCCACCACAAAACACCTTTTTTACCTTCTATTCCTTCTGCTCCTGTATGAGCAACTGAATAGTCTTGACAAGGAAATCCTCCTACTAAAAGATTATGATCTGGTATTTCATTTTTATTTATTGTTGATATATCTTCATTTACATATTTACTTTCTTTTCCAAAATGATTTACATAGCAATCAAACGCATATTGAGATTTCTTTCCTGGTTCCCATTGATTAGCCCAAACTGTATTCCAATCAGAATCTGCTTTTTCTAATCCGTACTCTAAAACCTCCAACTCCAGCGAATAATTCACAAACTGTTTTCTTCATAGTCAACATCCCTTTCATTTGTCATTATATATTTCTTTTATTCTTTTGTCCAGATCTTTTGCAAAAATAATTATAAAATATTTTTATAAAAAGATCAACACTTTTTGAATAATAATTTTTCAAAAATAATATATCGAACATTTGTTTCTTTTGCAATAGTTTTTTTCATATTTTATAGAAAAATTTTTCGACATATTTTGACATCTCATAAAGGGATTGGGATATAATCCCATTGAACAGAATTTGAGACAAGCAGAAATTTCGGTCTCCCAATTTCAGTGCTTGCTGGGACAAGAAATCATTTTTTCGGTCTCCCAAATTCATTGCTTGCTAGGACAAAAAATTGACTATGTTGATTTTTTTATGCATCATTTTAGGTACATTAATTATTCCTTTTAATGTTCTAATAGGACAGAAAAAAGTACCTGGACTTTTCCAAATCCAAGTACTTTTAATTTCATTATTCGATTTCTTTTAGTTTATGATTTCTTCTTGAAAAGTTTAATTGTTTTATTCTATTGTTCATCATTTTGTTGGTTATAATTTTACATGGCACCTCTTTAAGTCCTATAATTTTTGCAATAGTAAATGTATTTAAACAGTTATATAGCATATAATATTCTCCTATTTTAGTAACAAGAAATGGCTTTTTAATTCCATCCTTTTTTATTCTTTGTAACCAATTTTCATAAAAATCTCTATCTTTTGGTTTAAATTCTTCATCTCCTATTTTAATATTTTCTACTGGTATATTTTTTATTTCTATTCCTTTTATCATAAATTATTCCTCTCTTTCTATTTACTTTTTTTATTTTTTATATTAAAATATATTTAACTTGATGGGGTTAGTATTTTTAAGTTTGCAGACTTTATACTAACTCTTTTTTCATGCTTTTTAGTTTTATTCCAAAGCACATTTGATACAATTTTGATATTATTGCATCTACTAAATCAGGATCTTTACTATAGCTAAATCTTTCAATTAATCCATGTTTGTTAAATCTAGTTGTTATGATTATTGGTAATCCATTTTCATATCTATTCTGAATTATTGTGTATAATTTTTCTAGTGCCCAGTTACTTATTTTCTCTGTTCCTAGATCATCAATTATAAGCATATCAACATTTGAATAAATCTCTATTAATTCATTTTCTGATTTAGTATTATTTTCATAAGTTTCCCTTATTCTGTCCAATAGGTTGGTTAATCTCTCCATCAAAACTATTTTATCATTCTCTATTAGTTTGTTTGCAATAGCTGCTGCTAAATGTGTTTTACCTACATCTGACTTGCCCATTATTATCAGACTATCGGATTTCATTGTATCTTTATTTTTATTGATATAATCATTTGCAACATCTAACACATACTTATTACTAGAGTCAAAATAAAAGTTTTCTAGGTTCATTTCTTGTAATTTTCTTTCTATATAGTTTTGTTTATAAATTGTATTTATAATATCTCTAATTCTATTTCTTTTTTGCTGTTCAAATTCTTTATTGTCTATTTCCTGCCAATACTCTTTAGATTTACTACAATCACATCTTTCATATTCAATACTATCTTCAGAAATATTTACATATAGATAATCAAATCCTACTGGTCGCAATTCTTTACCACAAAATTCACATCTTTTGAATCTATTGTGTATAACTTCATCACAATTTGTATTCTCTAAATCCATTGTTTTCCTCCTCTCTTATATTTTCTTCTTTTCTTATTTCTTTTGTTATCTTTTCTTCTCTTTTCTCTTCTGTTGCGTTACGTGACGTTACTGTAACGTTACTTTTTTCACTTTCATTTTTTAATTTTTCACGATATTTCCTTTGTCTTTCACTATTCTTTGATAGATAATCTTCATGTCTATCAAGGCTTTGGTACTTGTTCCAATTTTTTATAACAAATACATTCTCTTCCTTTTTTAGCATTTCTAATTCTAGAAATTTTTCCAATATTTTGCTCATTTTTTTCGAAGATTTTCCCATAATTTTCGAAAATTCTTTAATAGAAATAGGATTATTTCCAATTATTAATCTTCCACCATCTCCACATTCTATTGCTAATGATAATAATTGTATCCATATTCTAAAATATGTATCTCCATCATTCAGACTTAGAAGCAATTGGATTTTTCTATTACAGAAAATGTTCTTTTCTAGTTTAAACCACTGAATATCATACATATCCTCCTTTCCTCTCTTTCTATTTAATTAGTAGTTAACTGATTCTTGTTCTTTTGAACTTAAATATTCATCTAATACTTGAACTCTAAACAAGAATTTTCCACCAACTTTGGAGCATGGTATTTCTTTTCTTCTTACTAATTGATTTATTAACCAGTAAGAAATTCCTAAATACTCTGCTGCTTCTTTCATTGTTAGTGTTGTCCTTTGTACTTTTTGTAATTCCATACAAATGCCTCCTTTCATTAAGTATTTTAATTGGCTAGCCACAGTTAACAAGTTTTATGAAGTTTTTCTTGTTAACTATTGTAATAATACCACGACTTATGATAAAATTCCTACTAGATTAGGTAAATTCAGTTATCAAAATGAGATTTTTGGTTTTTTTATAATTTGTTAACAAAGGAGATTTGATATGGAAAGGAAAAATAAAATAGGTATTTCTTTTGATTCTTCATGCTTTTCTCAAATATTTATTCATACTTCAGGAGCATACTTAAGCAAACCTATCAGCAAAAATAATAATAAATATTTAGCAAATTTAAGAAATGTTCCACCAGATGAAAGATTTGGACAATTAGTTCTAGAACTTGAGAAAGCAAATTCTGAATCAGAACGAGAAAAAATACTTAATGAATTAAAATCAATTACTAAAATAGATAAAACTGTTGAATCAGTACCATTAACTTTTAAGGATAATGTTGAAAAATTAAAAAGTTATATTGTTTTCGAGCCAACTACAGCTGTTGAACATTATGATCTTTCACTAGTAGATTTCATAAGTTATAATTTTGATGTATTTAATGATTATTTATTGTTTTTTATAAATTTCTTTGATTATTTTATAGATAAATTGGATGATAAAGATATTAAGTATATTGAACTAGATACTTTATATCCTGTAAAAGAAATTATTGAACTAGCTAAAAAATACTATGATAAAGAAAAAGAAACTTTAATATACTATCAAAGTATTTTCAAAAAATGTATTAATTTCGTTTATGGTATTGATAATCCTTTTGATATGAAATATTTAACACATAAGCAAATATTTTTCTTATATAATCAAATAAATCCAAATACTTTTGCAGAATTTAAACAAGATTTTCATTCAACAGATTTATTAGATTATCAATATAGTAGTTTTCCTATACAAAAGGATTTGATTAAGTTCTATGATGTTAATGCTTTAGTTTCTGCTATTGAAGAAGTAGATCCTACTGGAAGAAAACTTCATAGTCTTCAACAATTTGAAACTACTAACTTATTTACAAGTTTTTATATTACACTATTTAATGTAGTAGCAATAAATGACAAACTAATTAAAATATGCGGTAATTGTAAAAGATATTTTATAACACATAAAGAAACTGTAACTTATTGTGATAGAATTATGGAAGATAAATTAACTTGTAAAGATATTGGAAATAGAGAATATCAAAAAAGGAAATTAGAAAATGACCCTACCTATGATAATTACAGACGAATCGGATTTAAGAAATATCAACGTTCAAAACGTAACCCAGAAATAGAGATCTATGAGAAAGAATTGAATCAATATAGAGAAACAGGAAAACAAATGTATAAAGATTTTTGTTCTGGTAAAATAACTCATGAAGAATTTGACGAATGGGTAAATGAACAAGATAAATAGGACATTAATTTAATATAAAAAATAAATCCAAGTTACATATAATCATCTTGGATTTACTTTTTATTACAAGTTATACTTATTTTTAAATATATAAAAATCTTTTGTATTATTCGTATTTTTTATTTGTTCTATAATGTTTTCACCTGTTTCAGGAGTCCAATATATTGTAAGATATTCTTTTGCTCTAGTTATAGCTGTATAAAAAATATTAGTAGATATTAACTTTTCTACATCTTTTGTAATTACAGCTTTGACTGAATTATATTCTAATCCTTGAGCTTTATGAATTGATAATGCATACGCTATATTAAAAGGTACTATATTATTTTTATCTTCATCATCATCTTCATTTGCAAATTCTTTATCTATGGTAATTCTAATAATGGATGTTCTTTGCTTAGTTTCAACTAGTTCAACATATGTATCTTCAACATCTAATGAATTTAATACTTTTTCTATTTCTATTTCAAAAGACATATTATCTTTATTATCCTCTATATTAGTTATTTTACCTTTTAAATTATTATATAGTACATCTCCAAATCTTCTTGTTTCAAAAAATAATACTGGATCATCAACTTTATATGTTTTAATTCCAAAATTAAATTTAGAATTTTTATTAGCATCTTGTAAGTATTTATTAATTTGATTTATTCCATATAATCCATCATATCCTAAACATAAAATAATTTCATCAGCATCTCTCTCTTCAAATAAACTATCATTAAACTCACTGGAAAATTTATTATTTACTATATATTCAGTAATTTTTTTATTATGAGTTCTTACCATTGCCCATAAATCTAATAGCTTATTATTATCACTCCTAAACGTTTCTGTCAATTCATAAATAACACTTTTGTTTACAAATTCTTTGGCAAATTCAAACCAATTTCCGAATCTTATTGACTCTATTTGGTGAGTATCTCCTACTAATAATAGCAGTTTATAATTAACTGTTTTTAATACTTTTAACATATCTTCATTGCTAACAGTGCTACATTCATCTATAATAAGAACATCACATGATTTAGATATAAAACTATTATTATTAAATTTCGCTATAGTAGAACAATACGAATTATTTAAATTTACTCTTCTTGACAAATTGTCTACAGCTGTATTAGTATTTGCTAGAAAAACTTTTTCTTTATCACTAAAACATTCAGAGATAACACTTATTATCTTCGTTTTCCCAGTACCTGCTGCGCCATAAATAAGTGCAACCGATGCTTTTGTATACATATCGGCTAATATCATTCTCTTTTCATCACAGACATCTTGAAGATTTGCTTCAAAAGTCTCCCAAAATTCATATTTCTCATGGTATCCTTCAATTCCTTCATTAGTTAAATTATTTATTATATTTATTATTTCCAATGTGCTTTTTTCATATCCCTCCATAAAAACATAATTGCTTTCTTTTATAATCTTCAATTTTGTTTGGGTATAATATAATTTATCATTAAATTCTTTTATAAGTTCATCTATATTTCCATATTCTATAACCTCTTCAATCGGTGTGTATAAAACACCTTTTTGTTCAATATTGTTTAATATATGCCTTGCCAATAATTGATCTTCACATTTTTCAGTTTTTTGAGACATAAAAAGTTCTTCTCCACTAGGCGTATGACCTGATAATGACATTACATATGGTAATTTTTCAAAAGGGACACATTTCTTTTTTAAGCATAAATTAGATATAAACTCAAATGGACAATTTTTTTCTAATTGCCTTTTTATGTTTATATTTCTCATTGTATATAATAAATATCTGATTATTTTTTCTCCCGTATACTCATTTTGAACAATGTCTCTACAATTATCTAATAAATTTAAAATATATTTTGTATCTGCTGGTTTTATTTTTTTCTTTTCATCTAAATAAATTTTTTCTGGCATTAAAACCAAATTTAAAAGATTAATATTATTTTGTGTTATGTAATACATAAAATTATTATATTCGTGCATATTGCCTCTAACCACATCATTAATTCCAAATATTTTTGACATATTATTTATTTCACATGGTCTAATTGCTACTCTCCAATTGTTAATAATTTTTATTGATGTCTTAGATGAAAAAATATCAATCTCTTTGTCAATATATGATATTATAATTGCATAATTAGGCATAATATCATATTTAGTATATGCTATCATTCTATCAAATTTATTAATCTTATCTGTTGCAGTTGATAAAGTAACTTCATAATAGATTTTATTATTTATATAAAATGGTTTAACTTTTTCTACATAGTATCTTGCATCTTGTAATTTATTCTTTGTTCCAACAATAACTTCATCAATTTTAACAGCTATTTTTTTATAATACTCTATTAATGATTTATCGTCATTTAGTGGGTAATTTTCTATTGACTCTAGTATTATTAAATTAAATTCTTTTTCTGCATATTCTTTTATTTTTAACAGATAAAAGTAATATTTTTGCATTAATAGTTCTGCCCCATTATAATCTGGAGTATAATGAGATTTAGATGATTGCAGATATTTATGAAGTTCATTCAAGAATCTTGGCTTACATCTATTTTCTAAATCTTGATAAGCCATTTTTTTATCATTATATGAGTTACTTAAATTTTTTTGATATTTTTTGTTATAATCCAAAACTATTATATCTTCAACAAAATTTCTCAATTGTGCTAAGATATTCTGAGATAATAAACCTCTTCCTAAATAGTCCTTATTCCCTATATTGTCATTTATTACCTTATTAATATTTTTTATTTCATTAACAACACTTAAATTCATTTTTATACCTCATTTAGTTATTTTTCTTGTTGCCCAAATCCATTAATTTTTGCATCGTTTCTGGATTTTTTATCAATTCTGGCAATAATGTTCCAATAAGCTGTTGTTGCATTTTTTCATCTTGAGTTGGTGCATTACTATTTATTATTCTATCTATTTGTGTTTTTATATTGCTTTCAATTCTATCAGATGTTTTAGTAATATTATCACTAAGATTCTTTATCTCAATTAGTTTTTTTTCAGTTTCTTGATTTATTTTATTACTTTCATTTCTAGCTTTTACAGAAATAATTATAGATACCATACCTAATATTATAGAAATAATAGCCATAACAATATTTAAAATTTCCATTATCTTCCCTCCTTATTTTGTCAGATTATATCACAAAAAGTCGAAATAATCCAGTATTATCAAGTATTTCATCATGTAAACTTTTCGACATTTTTCTACATTTTTTTACACATAAAATTTTATTTTAATATCTATTTCATTTTGTTATCATTCATTATATAATTTATCTTGTTAACAGATATATTGTTACTCCCTCCCACCCATAGGTATGCCTGAAAGGAGGTGAAAAAGGTAATGGCTGGGAGTATTGAAAAAAGAAAAGGAGATAGTTACAGATTAGTCAAATGTGTTGGCTACAACTTAAAAGGAAAACCTATTAAGAAAACTAAGACCGTACATTGTAAAAGTATGAAGGAAGCTAAAATAGAACTTGCAAAATTCGTTACCGAAGTACAAAGTGGCTTAGTTATAGATGGTAAAGCCTTGAGATTTTCTGAATTCGTTGAAATATGGAAAAGAGATTATGGTTCAAAAGAACTAGCTCCATCAACTTATAAACGATATTGTAGAATGTTAGAAACAAGACTTCTTCCCTACTTTGGACGTTTTTATATTAACAAAATTAGACCAACAGACATTATGAAATTCTATGATTTACTTGAAAAAGATACTCAATTAGTTAGAAAACAGGGCAATAATGGTGCAAAAACAAAGAAACCTTTATCTGGTAAAACTATTTTAGAACATCACAGATTATTAAGAGCAATGCTACACAAAGCAGTTTATTGGCAATTAATAGTTACAAATCCTGCCGAACGTGTGCAACCACCTAAAGCAAGAAAACCAAAAAGAAAATCTTATGATGATGAGCAAACTAAAATATTGTTAGAAAATTTAGAGCAACTTTCTGTAGAAGATACAAAATATAAAGTTGCAATCTTCTTAACAGTTTTTACTGGTGTTCGTTTAGGTAAATTGATGGGACTTGAATGGCAAGACATTGATTTTAAAAATGGAATAATCTGTATAAATCGTTCTAGTCAGTATTTAGCTGATTTAGGAGTTTTCACAAAAGTACCTAAAACAGAAAGTTCTATAAGAGAGATTGCAATACCCGAATTTATCGTTTCTCTGCTTGAAGAATATAAGTTATGGTATGACAATCAAAAATCGTTTTACGGCGAATTATGGACCAATTCTGATAGGTTATTTGTACAAGTTGATGGCAAACCTATGCATCCATCAACAATCAGTAAATGGTTTGTAAAATTTGTTGCACAAATTGGCTTACCTGTAATTAATTTTCACGGATTAAGACACACTAATGCAAGTTTACTAGTTGCACAAAATATTGATATAGCAGTTATTTCTGCAAGATTAGGTCATGCACAAATAAGTACAACACTTGATTTTTATGTGCATCCACTACTATCACATAACAGAAAAGCTGGATATGCACTAGAAAACTTACTATTGCCAACAAGGTCTTAATTTGAACTTTTTTCTAATTTTCACATAAGGCATAAAAGCCGTTACAGTTTTCACGATATAAAAATAAAAGGCAACTAAATATCATTTTAGATTTCCCATTGCCTTTTATAATTTTTTAAATTATGTATAAAATTTTAATGATTTTTTATTAAAATTTAAATAGTTTGAGGTGATTATCTTTCCCAACTTTTTCCCAAATCGACATAATAATGCTTAATTTTAGCGTTATCGTAAACTATTTGAGAACAATAAAGAATCACTAAAACCGTTATGGTTCTAGTGACTAAGCTTTGGTTGCGGGGGTAAGACTCGAACTTACGACCTTCGGGTTATGAGCCCGACGAGCTGCCAACTGCTCCACCCCGCGATGTATTTAGTTTTCTTAACCTTTATTAGTATACTTCTTTTTCTTAGTATTGTCAATATATATTTAGAAAAATCCTTGATTTCACAGATTTTTATTTAATATTAGTCATTTATCTTAATCTACATCTATATTAATTATATCCAGCACGAGCTTAGCTCTTGCCTTGCTCATGCTATAATTCTATGCTATTTTACCGTTATATATTCCTTTATATTTTCAAATTTTGCTTCTCCTATTCCTTTTACTTCTTGTAATTCATCTATTGATGTAAATTTTCCGTTTTGCTCTCTGTATTCTATTATCTTTTTTGCTATTGATGGGCCTATTCCCGGCAATTCCTCAAAGTCTTCTTGTTTTGCTTCATTTATATTCACTTTTTGCTTTTTACCTCCTTCTACTTTATCTTTTATAATCACATTATTTCCACTTTCTGTGGTTATATACACCTTTCCTTCGTTTGCTTCTTTCTCTTTTTTGCTAGGTATATATATTTTTTGTCCATCTGATAGTACAAATGCCAAATTTACTTGGTCTAAATCTGCTTCTTGTGTAACTCCTCCTGCTTTTTTTATTGCATCTGAAATTCTTGATTCTTCTGGCAATTCTATTATTCCTGCATTTTTTACTTCTCCTATAATGTGCACAATTATTGTGCTTTCTTTTGGTTCATCTGCTTCCGCATTTGTGTAAAAATCATTAAAATTATATTCTTCTTTTCCCACATTTGTAGTGTATATGTATATTCCAACTCCCAATATTGCTAATGTCCCCACGATTCCAATAATTAATTTTTGCTTAAAACTTAATTCCATATTTATTCCTTTCCAAAAAACTTGAAATTTTAGCAATTTTAATATATATTTATATTTGTAACTTAATATAATAAACTTATAGGAGAAATTTCATGAAGAAACTTAAAATAATATTTTTTATTTTTATATTTTTAATGCAATTTATCATATTTATATCTCCTTCTTATGCTGATAGTGATAATTTAAAAACATATTGTCCTTCATGTATTTTGATTGAAGCTAATACTGGAAAAATTTTATATGAGAAAAACTCTAATGATGTAAGGTTTCCTGCAAGTACTACTAAAATTATGACTGCCATTTTAACTGTTGAAAATTGCAATCTTGATGATGTTGCAACAGTCAGTCACAATGCTGTTTATTCAATTCCTTATGATTACACTCATGCTAGTTTAAAAGAAGGCGAGGAACTTACAATTGAACAACTTTTGTATGCTCTTATGATTCCTTCTGCAAATGATGCAGCAATAGTATTAGCAGAACATATTTCTGGTAGTGTTGAGGAATTTGCTAAATTAATGAATAAAAGAGCTGAAGAGCTTGGTTGTAAAAATACTCATTTTGTTAATCCAAATGGTATTCATAGTAAAGACCATACATCAACATCTTATGATTTAGCTTTAATGGGAAAATTTGCTATGCAAAATAGCATTATTAGAAAAATAGTGTCAACTACCCAGTTTACATTACCTGTAACAAATAAATATAGTAAAACCGATAGAATCTTTAATAATTCAAATGATTTATTAAATACATATAGCAGATATTATTATGAAGGAACTACTGGTGTTAAAACTGGTTATACTGGTGAAGCAGGAAATTGCATTATTGCAAGTGCTAAAAAAAATGATTTTGAAGTTATTTTGGTTGTACTTGGTGGTGAATCTACAAATACTGGTTTAAGTCAAAGATATTTAGATTGTAAAACTTTATTTGATTATGCTTTTAATAATTATTCATTAAAAACATTAAATGAAAAAAATGCTGTTTTAAAGCAAATTACAGTTCGTGGAGCTACTGAAGAGACACAAAATTTAAATGTTCTTATAAAAGATAAAATAGCAATTTTTTCTGAGAATAGTGCAGATTTATCTAGCTTAGAACCTGAAATTACTTTGGATGAAAATTTAATGGCACCAATTTCTGCTAATAGCGCAATTGGTAAAATAACTTATAATTATGATGGTCAAACATATTCATCTGATTTAATTGCCGAAACTCAAGTACTGTCATCTGATTTTTTACCACTTTTATTTAGAATTTTATTAATTTTTGTTGTTTTATATTTGCTATTTTTACTTTTGAAAAAACCTAAAAATAAATCTAAAAAAACATATAAGAAAAAAACTAAAGGTGGAAATTATAAATTTACGCAGTTTAGTAATTATTAAAAATAATAGGGCACTAATTTTAATTAGTGCCCCATATTTTTTTATTCATCTTTTCCTAAAATAATCGTAACATCAACATCTGTTTCTTCTGCAGATGAACTTCTTTGAGTTTGTACTAATAATTTCATTTCATCTATTGCAGCGTTTTCAACATTTCCTCTTTTTATTATTATGCTATTATCAATGCTTGAAGTTTCTGAACTTTGTATATTAGTATATCCAGCTTTTTTTAATCTGTTTTCTATTTTTTCTAATTTAACACTACTTCCACTTCCGTTTAAAACTTCAATTTTAATTTTTGATTTATCAATTCCTGTTGTATCAACACTACTTGTGTCTATTTCTTCATCTTGTAGTTCTGGGGTTAAGAAAAGTTTGTCAATTACTTTTGCAGTTTCTTGCTCATCTGCTGCATAAATCCAAACTCCATTTGTGTATTCTGATGCACCTGGTAATTGTTCTGTTCTTAAATTTTCTGTGTTAAATTCTACTATATAAGGAATGTAATCTTTAACAATATTAAAGTCTATATTTGTTTCAACATATTTTTGTGCAATGTCTATAAATTCATTTATTTTTAAAATGTTTTCAACTTTTAATGTTTGCTTTGCAAGTGCTTTTAAGAAATTTCTTTGTGTTTTCATTCTACCATAATCTTCAATTCCATATTCAGATGGATATGTTGAACCATCATTATTATGTCTAAATCTAACAACTTGCTCAGCCTTATCACCATCTAGTTTTTGAACTCCGGCTTTCAAGTTAATATGTAAATTCTGTCTATTTGAATCATACTTCATGTCAATTGGTACATCAAATGTTACTCCACCTATTGCATCAACTAATGCTTTAAATGCTTGTGTATCAACTTTTAAATAATATTTGATATCAAGTCCAGTTAACTCATTTACTTCTTTTAATGAATTTTCAGCTCCTGTTTGATATACTGCATTTATTTTATCCCAAGCTGTTGCTTGACTTTTATTATATCCAATAAATGTATCTCTAGGTATTGAAAGCATAGAAGCTTGTTGTTTTTGTGGATCATATTCAGCTATCATAATAGTATCTGTTAAGTTTTCACTTTGTCCTAATAATAAGCAATAAATTTTAGGTAAAGTTTTAATTGTTTCTTGGTCATGTCCAATTGCTGTAGCTAAAATTCCTTTTAAACCCCCACCATTTTTATGTACTTTATATGCAAATACTCCTCCAACTATTAATAAAAGTAATAATAGTAATAATAATATTTTTTTACCAATTCCCTTCTTCTTCTTTTTATATTTCGTTTGTTTTTCTTCTTTCAATTTTTTCACCTAATTCCTTTTTATTTGACATTTTATATAATAACAAAAATCTTGCCTTTTGGCAAGATTTTTAATTGAAATTTAAAATATGATTTTTAATAATAAATTGTTATTATACATCGCACTTCCTATAAACGATTTTTGTAATGCAATTATAAATGAAGTATTATTTATCATTGGGCTTATAAATGAAATTATTGCTAATGCAATATATATAATTACTAAAGATTGTAGCAATCCGTATACTACTCCTCCTAGTTTATCACATTGTTTTATAACTGGTAATTTAGTGATTAAATTTGCCAAACCTTTGATAAATAATAGAATAATTCTACTAACTATAAATAAACCAATTGCAACTGCAATATTAATAATCATAATAGCAACATTTCTTGCTGTTGATTCTACTATTGCTGTTTTTGCTTCATTTCCAGCTTTCTCTACTGATTCATTTATATAATTTGTAATAACATCTGGCATATTTTCTTGTGTTTTTTCTTCTTCTGGTTTTTGTTCTTCTTGCTTTAAGAAACTTTGTTTAATTGCCTGTTCTAAGTTTTCATCCCAGTCAGTTTTATTAATTATAAAATTTGATACAGGTTTAAATAATATAAATGCAATTATTAACGCTAATACAAATGATACTATTTTTAAAAGTGATCCTGTTAAACCTTTGTGATAACCAATTAAAATACATAATGCAATTATAGCAACTATTACTAAATCAATTATTATACTCATTGTAACTCCTCCTATAAATTAACAATTTCTATTTTGTCTCTATAAATAATTCCGGCTACTCCGTCACCCAATATAATTTTTTCAATTACTTGAGAAGAGGTATACCTTTTTATAAGCCATGCATTTGTGTCTACAAAATAAACTTCATCTCCAAAATTAATTGCTATTACATTGTTACATGAATCCACAGCTTTTGCAACTTCTTCAATTGTGTATATACTTTCTTTTCCATTTGATGTGTTTTGTATTTCTATAACTGTATCTGCGCTAAAAATTCCTGTTGACTTTTCATAAGTTCTAAATATATGTCCATCTAATTCTATATCTGCAAATGTAATTTTAGGGTTGTCTTCATTTAATTTTACAAGTTCAACATCAACTCCAGATTCAAATTTATGAATTCCATCATCATACATACAAATTAATTGGTTCTTGTCTTGATATTTTATTCTTAAAATTAAGCTATCTTGTGGTGCATTATATGTGTATTTTGCTTCAGTATTTTTTTCTTTTACATCTTTAATTGATATTATTTTTATATTTGATTGTATTACTGTTCCAGAATTATTTACTTCTGCATAAGCAAATTCTGAATTATCTGGTGATACATAAGCATCTACTGCAATAGTATTTGATAAATATGTTTTAAATAGCTCATTTCCTTTTGTATCAAATGTACTAATTACTGCTTTATGTGTTGTTCCTGTTACTATTGCACATACATATCCATTTTTGTTTACTGTTACTTTATTTAAATTTCCATCTATGTTCTTTTCCCATATAACATGATCTTCTGATATTAAGTATATTTTTTGACTATTATTTTCTGCAATTACTAAATACTTTCCATTCACATCATATATTGGGTTATTAATTTCAATTTTTACTTCTTTCTCTTTTTTACCAGATGCACTGTATTCATTTAAAGTATTTTCTGCAAGTACACAAATATATTTTCCATAAGTAAAAATATTTGTATTAGAATCATAATCAATTTCAATTATTGGTACATTTTCCTCTGTTACATCTTTTCTAAATATATATCTGTCCATAAAGTTTCTAAAACTTTTATTAGTATTATATATTATTGCTGATGTAATGACTAATATTATTAGTATAATAATTGCAATTACTATATACAATTTCTTTTTATTAAATTTTCTATCTTTTCTAAATTTTATTACTTTGTCCATTGTTTTATTCCTTTATATTTTTATACAATAACTATATACTACATTCAGTTAAATTACAAGTATTTTACTTTCAAAATGCCCCAAATTTGTATTAACCCCAGCACACCAAATATTGGATATAGCAAACTTACCAAATTTGAAAATCCCACTGGCGCAACTAATACTGATATTACACAAATTCCAATCATCCATATTTTTTCATTTTTATTAACATTTTTTATAAATCCATAGCCAGATGCTATTGCAGTTGTAAATATTGCAATTAATATAACTATTCCATAAATCACTGAATATATATTTCCAAATTCTTTTGTTATCTGTATAAGTGGCAATTCCAAATTTTGCACATAATTATTTCCTCTTAATAATAAAAAATATAATGCTAAGCCAAGCACACATAAAATTGCACTGCATAATATACTGCACATTTTTATTTGACTTTGTTTTTTTATATATACATTAAGTTCTATTAAGATTGGAATTAATAAAATACTGTTATAACTTGCATACAATACACTACTAAATAACCAACCTGTGCAATAATTTATTTGGTTGTTGTTGCTTGCTATAAAATTAATATTTTTTATTCCAAGATAGCTTATAAAGAAACATAAAAATGGTATTAATATTGTATTTATTGATACAATGCCTTTAGTATTATTCTTAAATGTTATATAGCATAATATGCTAATACATATTGCTGGAATATAAATTAAAATTTTAAATTCCTGGTTAAAGTATGCACTAAATCCAGCTATCATTACCAAAAATGATATTAATAAAAAACATTGTATTATTACTTGCATTAATTTATTTAATTTTTTATTTGTACTTAATATTAATAAAAAATCAGAATATGATTTTACAGATTTTATATTTAAAATTTTAAATACCTTATAAATAATAAATCCTGTTATTATACATGAAAGTATCATTCCTATAATTCCCATAAATCCATATTTATTAAAAAATAAATATATTTCTTGCCCAGATGCAAAGCCTGCCCCTATTGTTGTTCCAATTATTACAAAAACAATTTTCAAAACATTTTTCATAAAAAAACTCCCTCATATAAAATATATGAAGGAGTTTTAAATTTTATTTCTTTCTTCTTCTAACTTGCCATACTACAATTCCTACAATTATTATAACTACTGGTATACCAAATATTATTGATAAAATAATTTTTGTTTGATTTTCTGTAACATCATAAGTAGTAACTGTTTCACCGGCTTTTCGAATTGTTATATTATCTTCTCTTTCAGTTAAATATGATACTGAATTTAATAATATATCTTCATTATTGCAAAATTCTATAGCATATCTATAATACATACCCATTTGTATTTGCGCATTTGTTGCAAATGCAGTATTTGAAAATACTATTAATTTTGAAATTTTATCTTCACTTATTGTTTTTGTAAGCATTGCAGCAACTGTAGCTCCTGAAGCACTCTCGTCACTTGATATTTTAGTTTGACTACTTGATGTTAAATCAGTTCTATAAAATGCTTTATCACTTGCTGTTGCTAAAGTTTCTAGAGTAACATTTTTCTTAGCTAATTCATCTGTTGATTCAAATGTTAGTTTTCCTGCTGTCATCATACATACATTTAGCCCCATGTTAATATCTTTTACAAGTTCAGAACTTGTATTTATAGATGCGATTATATATGAAGGTGCTCCTGATACCATTTTGCTACTGTTAGCTTCCATAATAAATCCTTCTGAATTTTTTACTCCATATACATCTAATATTTTTTGGAAATTAGGTGTTTTTATTTTACCCAAATTTGGATCCATTAATAGTAAAATTTCTCCACCATTGTTGATATATTTTAATATTTCATCTTTTTCTTTTTTATCTATATCATTTTTTAAAGCTGTAATCACTAATACTTTACAGTCTTTTGGTATACTTCCTGCTGTTAACAAGTTTAAGTATTCAACCTGATTAACTTCTGATTCTAATGAACTTTCTAAATATTGAAAATATCCATCATTATACAAATTATGACCTGTTAAAATACATATTTTAGGTTTTATATTTGTTGTAACATCTAAAATTGCATTTGTTATTGCCTCTTCTGTTATATCTATTTGTTCATGAGTACTATAATCATAAGTATATAAGTCACTATCTTGTAAAATTTTAATTTTTGACTCAGTTTCAACTGCAACAAATGATGATGTATCAGTTAAGCCATATTCTGTCTTCCATTCTTGTTTTGAAGTTAAATTTTCAAGTTTTTCAACTGTTATGTTATCATTTAGTGTTGCATACTTGTTTGCAAAATCTTCTACATATTCATACATATTGTATGTTGTAATTGTAATTTTTTGATCTAAATTTTCAAGCTTATCTTTTGTTGCTTGAGATATAGAATAAATCTTATCTTTTGTAAAATCTAAATCTGTTATATTAGCTTTGTCTACAAAATAACTGATTGTTAAAAATGCACATATTATAATAGCACATAGTAAAATAGTGAGTACAACACTTTGTAGCCATCTCTTTTTTATAATTTCTATAAATTTTTCTTTCATGCTTTTTCATCCTTTCTATTATTTTATTGATTTTTTTCTTTGCATAATAATAATTGTAAATAAAATAAATACTACTGTTATTCCCAATAAATTAACAACTTCAGACATTGATATTAATCCTGCTGGGAATTTTTGATAATTGCTCATTAAATCAATAATAGAAAAGTTATCATTTAGGTTTGGTAAAAACCATGAGCTTACAAAAAATACTATTGTAACAACTGCAGAAATAATTTGATTTTCTGTTAAACTAGATATAAACATTCCTATAGAAATTGCAGCCATTCCTACTAGTAAAAATCCTAGTATCATAACAAGTGTTGGCACTAAGTTTGGTGCTTTAAAAAAGCATAAAATTGCATAATATATAAGTGAAAATATTAATGTTATTACTATTACACTAACACCTGCCAAAAATTTTCCAAGTACTATTTCAGTAATACTTCTTGGAGATGTTAGTAATAATTGCTCTGTTCCATTTTTTCTTTCTTCTGCAAACATTCTCATTGTTAGTATTGGAACAATAATTAGTAGCCCATACCTTGCTGTATTAAAGTATAAATTTCCTATGTCATATCCTCCTACACTAACAGTTGTTAGGTAGAAAAATAAACTAAATATTAATAAAAATAAGCCTATTGTTATATATCCTGTAGGAGATAAAAAATAACTTTTTAATTCTTTTTTATAAATTGCAAACATTACTCTTTTCCTCCTTTACTTTGTTTTTTAGCTTTCTTTTCTTCTTTTTCTTTAATTTTCTTTTCCTTTATTTTCTCTTTTGATTCTTCTTTGTTTGTATTTTCTTTTTTGTCAGAATCAATTAATTTTATAAATGCATCTTCTAATGTGGATTCATCCTTTTTAAGTTCAAAAATTGTGATATCCTGTTTTGGTAAAATTTCAAATATTTTTTTTCTTAAGTCAACCTTATCTGCTGATGTAACAGCATATTGTTTTGTACCATCTTCATTATCTTTTACCAATTTAATCTCTTCAATTTCTTTAACTTCTTCTTTTAAGTTTTTCATTTTTTCATTTTTGTCTTCAACTGTAACAAGAATTGTATTTTTCTCTTTTGTTTTATTTTCCAAGTTTTCAGGAGTATCTATCGCAACAATTTTTCCGTGATTTATAATTATTACTCTTTCACAAATTTGGCTAACTTCTGATAGAATATGGCTACTTAAAATTACCGTATGTTTTTTTCCTAGTTCCTTTATTAGACTTCTAATTTCAGTAATTTGCTTTGGATCAAGTCCAACCGTAGGTTCATCTAGAATTATTACTTCTGGATTTCCTACTAAAGCTCCTGCCATACTTACTCTTTGTTTATATCCTCTTGATAAATTTTTAATTAGCTTGTTTTGTACATCTTTTAATCCTGTTTCTTCAATTGCTTTTTCTACTGCTTCTTTTCTTTCCTTAGCTTTAACATCTTTTAGCTCAGCCATATAATTTACGAATTCTCTTGCAGTTAGTTCTGTATACAAAGGAACCCCCTCTGGCATATACCCAATTTGTTTTTTTGCTTTCTTTGATTTTTTTACAATATCAAAGCCATTAATAATAATTTGCCCTTCTGTAGGCTCAATAAATCCTGTTATCATATTCATAGTTGTAGTTTTTCCTGCTCCATTAGGACCTAAAAAACCAACTACTTCACCATCTTTTATTGTAAAATTAATATTGTCTACTGCTTTGATATTAGGATATTTTTTCGTGACATTTTTTACTTCTATCACTTTAGATTCCTCCTTTTTCTTGTTTCCGTATGTTTTATACCTCGTTATCTTATCACTATCTTATTTTCCTGGCAATGTTTTTGTAAATATTTCACATAGAATTTACATTTTTTGAATATAAATCAAATCAAAGAGGTGTAACTTTATGGAATTTATTTATCCTTTTTTTATTTCATTTTTGATGGTTTTTGTGAGCGAACTTGGTGATAAAACTCAACTTTTAGTTTTATCTTTTTCTGGTAAAGATAAAACTTTTAAAATTTTATTAGGTGTTGCCATTGGCTCCTTTTTTAGTCATGGATTGGCTATTTTATTTGGAAGTAGTCTAGCACTTTTTGAAAATCAAATTTTACATCATACAATTGAATTAATTACATATTCTTCTTTTATTATAATGGGAATTCTTTCTTTACTACCAAAAAAAGAAAAATTAGTAATGGATAATTCCAAAAAAGAAAATTTACTATATAAAATTACAAATTTAAAAATTAATTATTGTTTTTTAATTGCATTATGCATAATGGTTGGAGAACTTGGAGATAAAACTTTTTTAGCATCTATTGGACTTGGAATTCAATATTCTAACTATAAACTCTCTTTAATTTTAGGTGCAATTTTCGCAATGGTTGCATGTGATTATATTGCTATAGTTTTAGGAAGATTTTTAAATAAATATATTTCTGAACAATCAATGCAAAAACTTTCTGGAATTCTATTTTTGATTTTTGGATTTATCGGTTTTATTTCAATGTAAATTGCTTTTTTAGCTTAATCATGTTATAATTATATAGTCGAAAATAAATAAGAAAGAGGAATAATTATGACAAGTAAACAAAGAGCTTATTTAAGAGGTTTAGCAAACTCAATTGATCCTATTTTTCAAATTGGAAAATCTGGATTGTCTGAAAATTTGTTAAAACAATTAGATGATGCTTTAGAAGCAAGAGAATTAATTAAAATAAATGTATTAGAAAATTCTGGCGAAGATGTAAAATCTTTAGGTAATACAATTGCAGATAGTATAAACGCTGTTTGTGTTCAAACTGTAGGAAATAAAATCACTTTATATAGAGCTAGAAAGAAAAATCCAATTATTTTACCAGACTAAAAAAACAATCCTTATTTTAAGGATTGTTTTTTAATAAATCTCTTACATATACTTGATTGCCTTCTCTGTCTTTTGTTCTTAAATTTGGAAATGTTTTTTCCATACGCTCATTTGTAAAATAGTCATTTTCTATTTTAGAAATTATACTATTATTATTTTTTGTTTCAATTGTTTCATTATAATATGTTGCAATCGCACGATTTTCGTAAGTATTTATGCTCCATATAGTTACAAGCATATCAATTAATAAAAATAAAGCAAACGCTATTTCAATAGGCCATTTTATTTTGCCAGAAATCTTATTAACCAGCTTATCCATCCTTGGCTTTACAAATCTCATCATTCCAATTGTTAAAAATCCCCAAAACAATGAATATAACAAGCAAATTCTACCGTTTATATCTTTTCCAACACAAGAATAATCCCAAAATCTAGCACCATATATAGCTTCTATACAGTAGCTTAATAAATATTCAACAACTGAACCTATTAAATATCCCAATATAAATAATTTAAAATAGTTTTTCTTGTCCACCTTGTTTAATAATATTATTAAGCATGTACCACCTACTCCATATATTGGGCAAAATGGACCCCATATAAATCCTTTTCTACTTTCCCAAATTCCCATAGTAAATCGTGCATATAAAGTTTCTATTGCTAAGCCCAACATGCTAAATAATACAAAATACCAGAAAATTTGATGTACATTAATCTTTTTTTCTTCTTCCATATATTTCACCTGTTTTGATTATAACTTACCTTTATATTTTTTTCCAGTGTTTTTTACTATTTTTTATTGACAGGATTTAAAAATCGTGTTATTATAGTATTTGCTAATAGATAAATATTTTTTCTATTCACTAATGGGTCAGTAGCTCAGTTGGATAGAGCACAGGCCTTCTAAGCCTGGGGTCGGGGGTTCGAATCCCTTCTGGCTCACCAAAAAGATATTCATATATAATATGAATATCTTTTTTATTTTTTCATGATATCAATATATAATTTTATTATTGATTAAGATTTTATTTAATCATAAAATTGTAATGAAAAATAAATCTAATATTTAAAAATCATATAGTCTTATATAATGAATTTTTAAACATTAGTTTGAAATGTGGAAATTACAAATATGAATATTGATAGAATGATGAACATTTATAGTGTATTTACTGGATGTAAAATGGGTAAACCAATTGATAATGAGCAAAAAAGTAAAATAGTTGAAATTTTAGCTCAGGAAATATCGGCAGTATGTAAAACTAAAACAAAACAAGAAATTATAAATCTATTAAATGAAAATGATATAGGTTATTTGATAAATCGTACTGGAGGATTTAGTAGAATATGCCCAGACGGAATTTATAGTCCTACTAGTAATAATTTGTATGTAAAAGACGAATATATTGAATATATGATTGAATCTGGTAAAAGTAGCATAGTTGTTATTCATGAAGCAATACATAAGCTACAAAAACTCTCATTGCCAGAACAAGCATCTCAAGGCATTCAAGCTTAACATTGTTGACCCTTCGAGTCCTCAGCTTATTTAGTAGATATCATTCCACTAAATAAGCTTTGATGGCACATGTAAACGTAGCTAAATAATTTAGCTACGTTTTTTTATTTTTTATTTAATTATGCATTTTTCCAAAATGCCTCATATCCCCTATGTGCTTCATATAAATCTAATTTACTTGTAACCTCATAAGGTGAATGCATTGAAAGTACCGGAACACCACAATCAATAACATCTATTCCTTTATTAGCTAAAATATATGCTATTGTGCCTCCTCCTCCAATATCTACTTTTCCAAGTTCAGCAATTTGATATCTAACATCATTTTCTTCAAATATCTTTCTAACTTCTGCCACAAACTCAGCATTTGCATCAGATGCTCCAGATTTTCCTCTAGCTCCTGTATATTTATTAAGTCCTATTCCTCTTCCTAGATATGATGCATTATTTTTTTCTGAAACACTTGCATATATTGGATCTAGTCCAGCATCCACATCTGCTGATAACATTTTAGAATTACAAAAAACTTTTTCCAATAAATTAGGTCTATTTATTCCTAATTTGTTTAATATTTCTGAAATGAATGTATCAAATACATGTGATTCCATACCTGTATTTCCCATACTTCCAATCTCCTCTTTATCAGATATAATACATACTGCTGTCCTAACAGGATTTTGCACATTCATTAATGCTGTTAAAGATGCATAAACACATATTTTATCATCTTGCCCATAACCAGCAACCATGCTATTATCAAATCCCATGCTTCTGCAAGGCATTGCTGGTACTAACTCTATTTCTGAACTTAATAAATCTTTTTCTGTTATTCCATATTTTTCATTTAATATATTTAAAATATTTAATTTAACAGATTCAGCTATTTCACTACCTATTGGCATACTTCCAATTAGTAAATTTAAATCTTCTCCATCAATCCCGTCTGCTAATTTTTTCTTCATTTGGTCTTGTGCTAAGTGTGGTAATAAATCTGTAATTGTAAATATTGGATCATTCATATCTTCTCCTATATTTACAGTTATTTTTTCGCCATTTGTTTTAACTATAACTCCATGTATTGCTAGTGGAATTGTTGTCCATTGATATTTTTTTATTCCACCATAATAATGTGTTTTTAAGTATGCAAATTCAGAATCTTCATATAAAGGATTTGGTTTTAAGTCTAACCTTGGAGAATCTGCATGTGCACCTATTATATTCATTCCCTCTTCAATACTTTTTTCTCCTATAACAGCTAAATACATGCTTTTTCCACGGTTGTTCCAGTAAACTTTATCACCTGGTTTTAAAGTTTCACAATCTTTTATATCTTTAAATCCATTTTGATGTGCTATCTCTGTTGAAGTATTTATAATCTCTCTTTCTGTCTTTGATTTATTCATATAATTTATATAGCCTTTAGCATATTCAAAAATTTTTTGTTTTTGTTCTTCTGTTTTTGCATTCCAGCCATTTTCCTTTTTATTAAATAATTTACTTTTTAATTCTTCAGCTTCTTTTTTGTCCATCTTTTGTCTCCTTCCATTTTTTTGTTATTGTATCACAACATTTTACAATTAGTATACACAATTTCAAAAAAATTATTTAGTTTTTTTACTTTTTATATTAACATTCCTAAAACTAAAATCCCAATATTGTCATTATATATTTCATCAAATTGAGATATCGGAAGTGGATTTTCACCTATTCCTGCTTCTATTGTATAACCTGGCCTTTTATAATTTTGAATAAACCAATCTTTATATCCTGCAAAACTCGAATTATATGGCACATCTGTCAAATTATAGCCGCTAACTTTTTCAAATATTTTACCTATTTCATAACCATTTGGTGGATTAATATTCTGAAAATCCCAATAAATTTCTTTTCCCTGTGTATGATATGATATTGTTAGTTCAAAATTATTTTTTAATGTAAAATTGTATATTGCTAATGCTTCACTTTGTGTTAATGGACCTTCTCCTACAAAATTTTGAGGTGCAGGTTTTGTATATCCTTGTTCAAATTTTATTTTTCTAGCTTCTTGCCAGCCTGCCGGAAGTTGTAAATTCAAATCCACTCCTGTGAGCTTTAAAAACTTCCAACCACAAAAAAATTAATAAAATGCAGTAATCATCTATATTACAGAGTATTTCTAATTTAAAGAAATATTCTGTTTTTTTGTGTTTTTATTGCTAGAATTGGAGTGGAAAAATGGAAGAAAAACAAAGAAATAAAGTTGGATATTATTCAGTAATACCATCAAAAATACTATATAATAAGGAGCTAAAAGCAAATGAAAAATTACTATATGCAATGATAACATCACTTGCATATAAAGAAGGCTATTGTTTTGCAACTAACAATTATTTTGCAGAAGAATTAGGAGTACATCCAAAAACAGTTTCAAGTTGGATTTCAGATTTAAGAGATAAAAATTATATAAAAGTTGAAATGGTTAGAAAAGAAAACAAGCAAATAATTCAAAGAAAAATTTATATAAATGATGTTCCATATCCGTTAAATAATGGATACCAGTATCAATCAAAAAATGGACAGGCTATCCATCAAAATATGGAAGATAATAATATAAGATTTAATAATAAAAATAATAATAAAGGTCATAGAAAATTTATATCCAATTATGAAAATCAGAGACAATATACTAAAGAATTTTTGGAGAGTTTGTATGCAAATTAAATATAAATTGGAAGAAATTTCTAGAAATTTTAGTAGAAATATGATATTATGGTTTCATCAAATATAAAGGAGCTGATTTAAACTTGAATACTAATAGTACAAACAAATTAATTGAAATTTTAGAATTAAAACAGATTAAATTTGATAAAGGTGAAAAATCTTTATTTAGAAAATATAGCTATTATCAAGTTATAAATGCATATAAAAACTTATTTGTAAAAGATATTGAATATATTGATACAATTAGAAGTAATATATTACAAAACAAAAATATAGAGTTTTATAAAAATGTTTTTAAGATAAAACCAGAAATAAAGACAGAAGAATTATATGAAAAAATATGTGATAAAATATGCGAAAAATATGGATTAAAATCTAATTCGTTACAAGAAAAAGAAGAAAATATAAGACAAATTCAATATCACCTACATAAATACAATAGTACAACAAAATATGGTGATTTTGTTAGAATGTATAAATTTGAACATGAATTAAGATTAATGCTTTTAAAATATACACTAATAATAGAGGAAAGTATGAAAAACATTTTTATTGCTTATCTAAATGACCATAATGCTAAAGCGGATTATTTAGTTAATATGCATAATTATAATACTTCATCAATAAAGAACAAAGCATTTGATACAATGAAACTAATAATAGGAAAATATGATAATACAAAATCAAAACCTATAAAAAGAAAAAGAGAGCAAAATATAACAGTGCCATATTGGATAATAATTAATGAATTAGCTATGAATCAAACTTATTATGCAATAGCAAACTTACAAGAAGATGATTCTAGAAATATTTTCTTAAACTGTACAAACTTTTTTACTAAATTAAATTTAACTAATGAGAAAAAGGGGAAAAGTGAAGCAATTAGAAAGAAAGAAGAAGCTCAAATAAATACTTTTAAAACAATTCTATGTTACTTAGGAGAGTTTAGAAATATGTTGGCACATAATCAGCCTATATATTGTTATAATATAGAATCTTTTGATATAAATAAAAGATATCCATTAGAATATGAATTACCAAAGACAAATAAAAACAAGAAATACTCAGACGGAAATTTTATACCAAAGTATAAACAGCAAATAAGCTTAAATGCTAAATTGATGAGAAATTTATCTGATTATTTTGGAGAGGATTCTTTTAATAAAAATAATTATACTAATTTAAATTTATCAAAAATAATATATATTATATATAAAATTTTAATAAACATAGATAAAAATACTGACTTTTATAATGAATTAAAAAATATATTTGTAAAATATAATATAATACTGAATGAGAAAAAATTTGAAATAGAAAATGTAGAAGAATGTATAAATTTATTAGAGGAAATAAAAAAGATTGAAGAGTTTGATTTAGAATACAAAGATATTATTTCAAAAATAGAAGCTAAAAAAGCATACAAAAATTTTCTGCATGGAAAAGATAACCAATTAAAAGATATAAAGAAAACTATACTTCAAAGATCAAAAAAAGTAAAAATAGTAACAAAAGAATCAAAGTATAAACCATTTTTAGAATCAAAAAGATATACAATGTTTACAGGAATAGATGAAAAATTTTTTAAAAATATTTTATAATAATATGGATATTTTTTTGTAAAAAATCATAAAATATTATAAATATATATTTACAACATAAACAATTTGTTGTATAATATATATGTAATTAAATTCCACGCGATGTGGGGGGAGAAGTTGGCTGAGGCTGCTTCTCTCTTTTTGTTTATAAAATATCTTCCAGCGGGCTAAAAAGGGTTTTAGGGATTTTGCCCTAAACAGCAAAAATGGTGTCAAAACACCAAGCTGGCGAATTTTGGGCACTAAAAAATGCTCTCCAAAATTCGTGACAAATAAATCTTTTCTAAAATTATATGTTATATTTTTTCTGTTAAATTTTGTATTTAAAATTTGTAGATATGTAAAATGAAAAATGGTATAATCATTTTGAACTGCATTAATATTACAATTAGCTTTTAGGACTATTAGTAATATTACGTACAAGGAATATAAAGAAAAAAATTAAGGAGGAATTGTTTATGGAAAGAAAATTTAATAAAGGAGATATTGTTCAACATTTTAAGAGAGAAAAAATGACAGAGGAACAATTAAAAGAAGAACCAAATTTATATTTATATGAAATTATTGGTACTGCAAGACACACTGAAAATAAAGAAGAATTAATGATTTATAAACCTTTATATACAACTGAATGTACAAATGGAGTTGATTTTGCTGCAAGACCATTAGAGATGTTTATGTCAGAAGTAGATCATGAAAAGTATCCAGAGATTAATCAGAAATATCGTTTTGAATTGAAGAAATAAGTTATATAGTAAAAAAATTATTTTATTGGAGAAAGGTTAGTATAATATATTAAATTTTAAACTCTATTATATTATACAAGGTATTAAGTAAATGAAAAATTATATAGATACATTAAATGAAACAATAAAATCATATTATAAGATTTTATCAGAAGATTTTCCAAAATTTTTAAATGAGTATATTAATACTCCAGAAATGTTAAAACAATCTAAAATAAGTGTAAGTTGTGGTACAATATATTCAAAAATGTATAAACAAATGTGGTATTCAAGTTTAGACCATAGTATTGCAGTAGCTTTAATAATATGGCATTTTACAAAAGATAGGAAGCAAACTTTATCAGGATTGTTCCATGATATTGCAACTCCAGTATTTAAGCATTCTATTGATTTTATGAATAAAGACTATGAAAAACAAGAATCTACTGAAGAATTAACTACAAAAATAATTAGTGAATCAAAAGAGATAATGGAGTTACTAAATAGAGATGGTATAAAAGTTGAAGAAGTAGCAGATTACCATATATATCCTATTGCAGATAATGATACGCCATGTCTTTCAAGTGATAGATTAGAATATACTTTATCTAATGGATTAGGAGCAACAGAAAAGATTTGGACTTTAGATGATGTAAAAGAAATTTATGATAATATAGAAATTCAAGAAGATGAAAATGGTATAGAAGAATTAGGCTTCAAAGATATTGCTATTGCAGAAAAATTTGTACATACAATGAGCATTTTATCAAGATTATATCGTAGAGAAAAAACACTTTTTACAATGCAAATGCTTGCTGATATTATGAGAATAATGTCCGATAATAATTTAATCAATATATCAGAAATGTATAATCTATCTGAAAAAGAAGTGATTGAAAAAATAGAAAAATGTAATGTAAAAAATATATCTAATGGTTTTGAAATATGGAAACATGCTACAGATATTTTAACAAGTGAAAAAATGCCTGAAGGAAAATACTTTGTAAATATTGAAAAAGTTAAAAAGAGATATATAAATCCGTTAGTTAGATATAACAATGAATATAAAAGAATAAAAGATATTTCAGAAAAAGCAACAAATGATATTAATGAAGCTCTTGAATGTAAAACTGCTAAATATGTATTTTTAGATTTTGATTTTAAATAATGGAATATAAAGGGAATGTTCAAATGTAATATGCAGAAGATTTTGATATTTCGTACAAGTATTAGATTAATAAATTACAATTAATAATTTTTTTATAAAAAGAGCTGACAAATAAAATGGAGCACGTTATACTACTAGTAAATTTATATATGGAGGTAGTAGAAGTGGAAGAAAAACCTAGTGTTTTAAACGATTTATTTGTTAGTAGAGAGGAAAATATATGTGCTTTAACTGAATTTGATAAGAAAAGGATTAAAGAATTAACAAAGGATAATAATACTTATCAAATGCTCTTAGATAAGCTAGAAGATTTATCTAGTGATGATATATCAAAAGCTAAAGTTAAAGATAGTTTAGAAAGTTATATTGATAAGGTAAACGTAATAGGTTCTTATGAAAATGAAAAGTTTTATAAGATTGGATTTACAGATGCAATGAATTTAGTGTTTGAATGTATTAAACGAGAAATATAATATAAAGTAATTTTTATTGGATAAGCATATGGGAATAACCATATGTTTATTTTTTTTGTAAGAAATTTAAAATTTTTTGTTTTACCCGTCACATTTTTGATTTTGAATCGCTATTAAGGTTAAGAAGAAAATTTCAAATTGCCAATAACCTTTTTAAAATTTAATCGCTGTTAATAGTAGAAGGAAAAATAAAAAAAATTAGAATTGCCCGTAAGATTTTTGATTTTGAATTGCTGTTTATGTTAGGAAGAAAAAATTTTAATATTGCCCATAAAGTTTTTAGATTTCAGTTGTTGTTAATATTAGGAACAAAAAATTTAAAATTTACCCGTAAGATTTTTAAAGTTGAATCGCTGTTAAGGTTAGAAATAAAAAAATTAAAATTTTTTCATTTACCCGTAACGTTTTGGATTTTCAATTGCTGTTAATAGTAGAGAGATAAAAATTATTAAAAAATTTGGACAATTTAAAATTTTCTCGCCTATGTAATTAGATGGGCAAAATTGCACATTGACAAATACACTTGATTTAAGTGTCATAAAGAGCCATTTTCTTTAATATTCTGTATTAGCAAGAAAGGATTTGAATAAGTATGAATGAGGATAATAATAATACAAAAGAAAATAAATTAGAGTTCAATACATATTGCATTTTTACAGAAGAAAAACAAGATATTAGAGATACGATAGGATTAGTTTTTAAGGATTATTTAGAAAGTATAAAAGTAAAGAATAAGTAATTATATTAAAACAATTGCAAAATTTAATTGAGCACGTTACAATTTAAGCATAGATGATTACGGATAGGAGGTTAAATGCTGGATTTAAGAAGTCAAAATTTTAAAGTACGGAATGTATATCAGACTATCTAGAGAAGATGGCGACAAGCAAGAAAGCGAAAGTATCGGTAATCAAAGAAAAATTTTGCAAAGATATGTAAAGGAGAATAATTTATGTTTAGTTAAAGAATATGTTGATGATGGCATAAGTGGTACAACTTTTGATAGACCTTCATTTAATGAATTATTGCAAGATATTGAAAATAAAACAATTGATATGGTAATTACAAAAGACTTATCAAGACTTGGTAGGGATTACATTAAAACTGGTTTTTATTTGGAAGACTATTTTCCTAAAAATAATATTAGATATGTTGCAATAACAGATGGAATAGATACATATATAGATAGCACAAATAACGATATAACGCCTTTTAAAGCAATAATGAATGATATGTATGCTAAAGATATTTCCAAGAAAATTAGAAGTGTTTTGAAGGAAAAGCAAAAGCAAGGAGAATATATGTGTAGTATTTCAGCTTATGGTTACAAAAAGCATCCTACAATAAAAAATAAATTGATTGTAGATGAGCAGGTAAGGGATATTGTAGAAAAGATTTTTGATATGTATTCAAATGGACATGGTAGTGTAGAAATTGTAAATTATCTAAACTCAAATAAATTTCTATCTCCAACAGGTTATAGGAAAACAGGACTAGTGCAAGATAATACGTGGTCGAAATCTTCGATTTCGTGTCCACGGCTATATGCAAGCGAAGTCGCATGAAAACAAAACTAGCTATAATTGGAATGAAGTAACCTTATGCAATATGCTAAAAAATGAAGTCTATATAGGCAATACCGTTCAAAATAAAAGGTCTATAATATCATATAAAGTCAAGAAATTTAGAACTGTTGATAAAGAAGAACATATAAGAGTTAAAAATACCCATGAAGCTATTATTGACAAAGATACATTTGAAAAAGTGCAACGTATCATAGAAAAAAGAGGAACAAACACAAAACTTAAATATGATTATTTATTAAGAGGATTACTTTACTGTTATCATTGCAAAAGAAAGTTGCAAATAGTTCTAAAGAAGAACTCTAAAAGAAATGCAAAATCACATCCATATATAACTTGTAGTGATGCAAAAGAACGTGGATGTTATTCATTAAATATGAACTACGAGAAATTTGAAAAAAATATTATTTATGTTGTAAAAAAGATATGTCAAATATATGCTGACAAAGAAATTTTTTATTCAATTTATGAAAAATATCAAAATAAAACATCAGATATTCGAGAAAGATATAGGAAAAAAATAGAACAAATTGATAAAGCAATATTAGATATAAATAACAATTTAGACAAGATGTATATGGATAAATTAAGAGGTATTTTACAAGAAGAAGACTACGTTAGAGTATCACAAAAATTAAGTTTAGAAAGAACAAAATTAAATGAACAAAAGCAAGAATTAGAACAGAAATTAATTGGAACAAAAGACAAAATTGAAAACAAAAATCAAACAAAAGAAGAAAAAGAATTAGATGAATTAATAGAAAATTTTTTGAAATTAGAAAAAATTGATAAGATATATTTGTATCGATTAATTAATAAAATTGAGATTGATAAAGACAAAAATATTTACATATATTTTAATTTTTCAAAACTAAATTCTATTAATGAAAATCTAGATGAATTTATCAAAATTGAAGAATTAATTAATGAAAATCAAAAATGCAAAGTCGTGTAATATAAACAGTTACAAGACTTTGCAAAACGGTTGGAAGTTTTTAAAATCCACACCATTAGCATTTGCTTTCCAACCACTTGGAAATGGTATATTAGGAAATTCACTTGAAATTTTTAAATACTTTTTATATATATCACTATTTTTTTCAACTTGATTAGTAACTATATCTATTCCATCTGGATTCATCATTGGTAAGATGTATAAAGAAACATTATTAAATAATTTTCGTGCATTTTGACCAAATATTCTACTATTTAGAACATAGCTTTGACAAAAGTTTTCTACAAATTTCATAAGAAAAATACAACATATATACTCATTTGCATGCATTCCTGCATTATACATTATCTTTCTTCTTCCGGTTCCTATTTTTATGTATGAAAGCTGTTTTCCAAGTGTACTAAAGCCTATATTTCCTACTTCTAAAAAATTGTATTTACTTTTTAATTCTTGTATGTTTTTCATCATTAGTGAATAATAGTATTTTTGATTTGTTGGAACAATACTCATAAAAAATCACCTGCTATAATTTATTCAAATTAAGCAGGTAATGTGATTTTATTGTTTTAACTTACTATAACCATTGCTATAGTCTATTTCTATATTTGGTTGTACATTATAAATATACACATTAAAGCATATTTCTTTATTTTCTACAGATTGTGCTTCTATTTGTACTCCACTTGCCACTAAATTGTTTCCTTCAAATATTGGAGTTACCCTGTATAGTACATGATTATTTTCATTTTCTTTTAAATAGTTTAATACCTTTGTTTCAAATGGTAACATTCCGCTTGTGTTAAAATAATTGGTTCCTGTTATAAGGTTTTGTTTATTCGCATTTTCTGCTGATAAACTATACGCAATTAAATGACAACGATTATATAAGCTTTTTCCATTATACTCTACACTTTGCCAACCAGATGGATATATATGACTAATTGATGTTCTTTTTTCTCCTTCTTTTGGCATTGTATCTTTTCCTAAATTTGCATACGCAACTCCACATCTACCCAGTTTGTCTAATTTGCTGTATTTTTCAAAGCATTCATTTGTTAAATCACTTTGTTCAAAATTTGGAATATTATTATTTATTGTTACATATATTTCTCCATTGTATTCTGGAATTTCGCCTAAATTATAAGATACTTCCTGAGTTGTATTATCTAATACATTTTCATCTAGCTCGATATTTCCGAAATAAACTCCTGTAATTATTGCAATTAAAAATATTATACTTGTAATTAATTTTTTTGTTTTTCTTTTGCTCATTTTTTCACCTATTTTATATATTTTCCATTTACTCTTTTTACTATATCTCCAACATTAAAGTCTGGATATAATTCTTTATATGTGTATATTGACCCACTACCATTTTCGTGTGTTAAATAGATTTTGTCATCAGTTATTTTCTGCACAATAAAGTTAGTATTTTCATTATCTCTTAATACTCCATATAAATCATCTAATTTGTACCATGCTTCATCACTTTTTACATCTATTTCTCCATTATATAACTCACATTTATCTCCATTTAACTGTACTTTTTGGCCTGAGTATAGATTATAAAAATCTAATTTATTCATTTTATATATATTTTCATAAATTCCATGATTATGTAATTTCTCCAGTTCATTTTCAGTTGTATATATGTATATATCTTCTTCTTTTCCATTTTCAGGATTCAGCAATGTTATTTTTTCATTGTCTAAACCATATACTACCCCTATATTCATATTATTCCCCTTATCTAAAGCTTTTGCTAATTCATTAACGAAACTTGATACAAAATTTTTAGTTTCATTACCTAAAAGATTAAAAATTTCTAAATTCATAAATTTCCTTTCAAGAATTAAATATTTTTTGAATAAAATTTTCTTTAATATATCACATATTGTGTATTATTTACAATGCTTTTTTATTGCTTATTGATTTTTTTAATGATACAATTTATTAAAAGTTGGTGAAAAAATGTATTATACATATATGTTAAGGTGTGCAGATAATTCAATTTACACTGGAATGACAAATGATTTAAATAAAAGAATAAATGAGCATTTAACTAAAGATAAAAATGGTGCAAAATATACAAAATCACATAATGCTGTAAAACTTGAATCTGCTTGGAAAAGTAAAGATAAATCTTTGGCTTGTAAATTAGAATATCAAATAAAAACTCTTTCAAAAATGCAAAAAGAGTCTTTAATAAATGGCGAAAAATTGTCTAATTATTTAAGTGGGAAAGTTGATTGTAGAAGATATAAAAGAATTGTTTAATTTAGTGAGATAAAAAAAGTGGTAAGATTTTTCTTACCACTTTATACTTATGGTCGAGGCGACAGGGATCGAACCTGCGACCTCATGGTCCCAAACCACGCGCGCTACCAACTGCGCTACGCCTCGATTTTTTTCAGTACCTATATAATATAGCACACTTTTTTTATAATTGCAACATTTTTTTCAAAATTCTATTGAATATTTTTACTTTTCAATGTATAATAAGTATTATCACGCAACTGTAGCTTAGTTGGATAGAGCGTTCGGCTACGAACCGGAAGGTCGGGGGTTCGAATCCCTCCAGTTGCACCAACAAAAGGATTGTACAACCGTACTATCCTTTTTATTTTATAATTTAATCTCAATAATCTCTTCAATTTGAACTTCTTCCCCATTTTCTAGTATAATTTTTCTATCATATTCGTCTATTTTTACTACATTTTCTGTTACTTCAATATATTTTCCGCCATCTTTTTTAACATCTGGTATAAAATATGTAACTGCTATTTTGGGCTTATTATGTATTTTTTCTTTTATTAAAAGCAATTTTTTATTTAAAATTGTTTTTTGTTCTTCATTTATTTCTATTCTACTATTAGTTTCTCTTGCTGTTTCTTTTATTACATCATCATATCCAGTTAATGCTGAAAAAGGTGCAAATTGTGCAGATCTTTCTTGTATTGTCATTCTTGCATGTTTTTCAGATACATGATGTGGTAAATTTATTATATCGTTATATTTATCACTTTTTTCTAACACCTTTTATTCTTTATGACCTCCTATTTGCCCATTTCTTTCAATAGTTGTTCCCTCTTTTTGCAAATTCATTCCTTTTATTATAGCATTTTTTCCATATTTGTTTTTTATATTAATCATTGCTTTTTGTATTTCTTTTTCTGCTTCTTCTTTTTCTCTTTTTTTATTGACTTCTTTATAGTCTACAAATAAATTAATTTGCTCATAATTGCTATTTTGCACCATATTTTCATTTACCACATTATTAACTGTAATATTGATTCTTCTTACTAAAAGTTGTTTATTAATAATTTGTTCATATAATTTTATTATATGTTCTGTAAGAACTTTGCTAGAAGATGTTTGATGGTCTATATTTATTGTTCCATGTGCATGTTTTGGTACTTTTCTTCCATATTTATCAGTTGTTATTTCTCCGTTATATTTGCTACTAATTGCTTGATTTTTCAAGTTATCTACATCATACCCAATTTCTAATACGATTTGATTTGTAACTAATCCTTTTTCTACTAAATCTAATGCAAGTAATTCTGTCATTTCTTTTAAAATTAATTTTGTATTTTCATAATTATATGGACAATGTAAAACTTGTCCAGAGCATATACTATTTGTAGCTGGTCTATATGCCTTAATACTCTCAATTGTTACATTTTCCCATCCCCAAGCATGGTCAATTAGTAGCTCTGCATTTACGCCAAATAATTTATATAGTAGTTCTTCATTTTTAACTGACATTTTAGCTACATCACCCATTGTGTACATTCCATGCTCTTCTAGTCTTTTTGAATAGCCTTTACCAACTCTCCAAAAATCTGTTAAAGGTCTGTGGCTCCAAAGTAATTTTCTATATGCCATTTCATCAAGACCAGCTATTCTTACACCATTGTTATCTGGTTTTGCATGCTTTGCTACAATGTCCATTGCTATTTTGCAAAGATATAAATTAGTTCCAATTCCTGCGGTTGCTGTTATTTCTGTTGTTTTATAAACATCTTGCATTACTTTTGTTACTAACTCTTTTGCTCCCATATTATATGTTTTTAGGTAATGTGTAACATCTATAAATACCTCATCTATTGAATATACATATATATCATCAGATGAAAAATATTTTAAATATATATTATAAATTTTTGAACTGTATTTCATATAATGAGCCATTCTTGGTGGTGCTATTATATAACTTAATTCTAAATTTTTATTTTTCTTTAATTCAATATCACTATATGATGATCCTGTAAATGTTCTATTTGTTGCCTTTCTTTTTCTGTATACATTTATCTCTTTTACTTTTTGAACAACTTCAAAAAGCCTTGCTCTACCTGGTATTCCATAGGATTTTAGTGCTGGGCTTACAGCAAGGCAAATTGTTTTTTCTGTTCTACTACTATCAGCAACTACTAAGTTTGTAGTAATTGGGTCTAGTCCTCTTTCTTTACATTCAACAGAGGCATAAAAGCTTTTTAAATCTATTGCTACATATATTTTACTTTCTTCATTATGCATAGCAATCTTCCTTTCATCACTCTGTTTTATTATATCAACTTATTTGCGTTTTGTAAACGCTTGTTTGTTTAATTTGAATAAAAAATAGAACTATATTTTATTTATAGTTCCATTTTTATAATAAATTAATCCAGTTTCTTCCTTCATACATAATTCTAACTATCTGTATGTTATTATTTTTTATTCTATAAAAAACAATGTAACTATTTATTATTAATTTTCTTATCTCTAAATTTTTTATTAGTTCTTCATCTATAATTGCATATATTTCTGGACTACTTTTTAATTCTTCTATTTCTCTCCTAATTTTTTTTATTAAATTTTGTGCCATTGGGGACGGAGAATTTTGGCACATTTTTTCATGTTATTTATTGAACACACTGTGCTCCACTACGTTTTTTTTTTATTTTTTTAATAATTTAACTGTAATATTTTCCTCTCTTTTATTACGTAAAACCTTAAATATAACCTCATCTCCCGGCTTTTTAGTATAAATATAACTTCTCAAATCACACATTTTCTCAAGTGCGATTCCATCAACTTCCAATAATATATCTTTTTCTTTTATTCCATACATTTCTGCAGATGATTTGTTATTAACTTGTACTACATAAATTCCGTCATCAATTTCCAAATTATTATCTAAATAAGGTATTATATTTTTATCATAAGCAAATACACCCAAGTATGCTTCTTCAAATTCTCCTGATGTTACAAAACTTTGAATAATTGTTTTTACTATATTTATTGGAATTGCAAACCCTATACCTTCTGCAGATGTAATTTTTACACTATTTATTCCTATAACTTCTCCACTTTCGTTTACAAGTGGTCCTCCACTATTTCCGGGGTTTATTGTAGCATCTGTCTGTATTAAATTTTCCATATATGAAGATTTTTCGTCTTCATTTAAAATTATTGTTCTATTTGTTGCACTTACAATTCCAGATGTTACAGTTCTTTGAAATTCAAACCCAATTGGATTTCCAATTGCATATACAATTTGTCCTAATTTCACATCAGATGAATTTCCTAAAGTTATATATTGCAAGTTTTTTGCATTTATTTTTACAATTGCCAAATCTAAATCTGTGCTTGACCATACAACATTTCCCTGATAACTTTTTCCTGTTGCAAGTGTTACATAACAATTACTATATTTTTCCCCTGAAACATGCTCATTTGTTAATATATAGCCATTTTCAGAAACTATAATTCCTGTTCCTAATCCCAATTTTGATGTTCCATCTTTTAAAAATATTGAATTCCCTGTGCTTTTTAACTTGGAAATTCCAACTACACTTTCAGTAACTCTTTCAAGCATTTGTGTAATAGTTTCATTTTCTTTTTTAGTTTCTTCAACGGTTTGAGATATTTTACTTGCTTCATAAGGTTTAATTATTTGTGTTGGTGTTTCAATATTAAAATACAAAATGTATGTAAGTGCCATAAGTATAGTTATTAAAATAATTATAAAAGTGGTTATAAAATATTTCTTTACCCTATTTTTTCTTTGTATTCTTCTTATATACTCTTCCATATTGTCCTCCTTTTGTTATGATTATGAACATAAAAAATAAATTTAATCATAGTCAAAATAAATTCCCATATTTCCCCATTTTTTTACTATATTTTTATTGATTTTTCAGTTTATTTCATATATAATTTAATTAGAATTTTTGTGAAAACACTAATAAAGGGGATTTTTCATTATGGAGAAAAATTTATATAGTTTAACTAGCCCACAAAATAATATTTGGCTAGTAGAGAATTTCTATACAGATAAAACTATTAATATTGTTTCTGGAACCTTCACTATAAAGACTGGTTTCATATTAGATGTGGCTAAAAAAACTATTAATAAATTTGTTGAATTAAATGATGCCACTAGATTAAAGTTTATTCAAACAGACAGTGGAATTTCTCAATATTTAGAAGACTATAAACCTTTTGATGTCAGATCTATTGACATTTCAGGTTTATCTAATGACGAGTGCTATGCTCTTAAGCAAGAACTTATTAATGAACCTATTGATATTTCTGTTAACCCATTTAATTTTATTTTGTTAGATAGAAAAGATGGTTATGGTGAATTTTTATTAAAAACTCATCATTTAATCAGTGACGCTTGGTCTGTTTCAAAAATGGGAACAGCTTTAGCAACTATATATGAGAACATTTTAAACAACAACTTAGATATGGAAAAAGAACCTAGTTATATTGACTTTATTTTAGAAGAACAACAATACCTAAATAGCGATAAATACATAAAAGATGGAGAGTTTTGGAGTAATTACCTTCAAGATTTGACCGAACCTTGTTATTTAAAGCAAAAAGATAACCTTTCTACTAATGCTAAAAGATTTCATAAATTTTTAAGTAAAGAATTTTCAGATAAAATAAACAGTTTTTGTAGAGAAAATCGTTTATCAATTTATTCTATATTTTTGTCTGCATTAGCAATTTATGTTTATAGGATTACCGGGAATACTGACATTGTCATTGGTACTCCTGTTCTAAATCGCGCTAATTTCAAGCAAAAGCAAATGCAAGGCATGTTCGTTTCTACTGTACCCGTTAGATTAAAATTACATAATAATTTATTGTTTAAAGAAGTGTGTGCTCAAACAGCTTTAAATAGCATGCAAATTTTTAAGCATCAAAAATACCCATATAGAGAAATTGTTAAAAGTGCAAAAGTTTCTAATGGTGAAAATTTATTTAATTTAGCATTCTCTTATCAAAATGCCAGAGCAGATATTGATTTAAATAAATATAATATTGAATGGTTATTTAATGGTCATGTTCAAGAAGAATTAGAATTCCATGTTCTAGATTTAAATGATAGTGGATGTCTTGAATTTGATATTGATTATCTAACTTCTCTATTTTCTGAAACTGAAATTAGCTATTTATCAGATAGAATTATAGCTATAATTGAGGACGGAATTTCTTATAACAAAGATATTGAGCAAATAGCTATAATGTCTGATTATGAGAGCCAAAAAATTATTAATATTTTTAATAATACTATTGCTGATTATAATGCAAATTCAAGCATCATAGATTTATTCAAAAATATTGCTAACTCAGATGATACAGCTTTAATATTTGAAAATAAATCTATGTCTTACAAAGAATTAAACCAAAGATCAAATAGTGTAGCTTTAGAATTGTGTAATCAAGGTATCCAACCTGGTAATAGAGTTGGAATTATGATAGATAAATCTTTTGAACTCGTAATTGCTATACTAGGTGTTCTTAAATGTGGCGCTTGCTATGTGCCTGTGGACAATAATTATAATTTAGATAGAAAAAAATACATATTGGAACAATCACAATCCAAATTATGTTTATGTGATTCAATTGAAAATATCGATTTGCCTCAAATCGATATAACCAAATTTGATTTTACTAATGAAGAAGATTTTTCATGTGCTACAGTTACGGCTGATTCTCCAGTTTGTATATTATATACTTCTGGAACTACAGGAAATCCAAAAGGTGTAGAAATTATAAATAGAAATATTATTAAATTAGTTACAAATATTACATATATGGATTTTCCAAAGGATGCAAGAATACTTCAAGTAGCTTCTACTGTTTTCGACTTATTCATATTTGAATTATGGGCTTCTTTATTAAATAAAAAAGCTTTATGTTTGATTAAAAAAGAAAATCTTTTAAATTTTTCTTATTTAAAGAAATATATAGATGATTATAATATTAATATAATGTGTGTTACTTCTGTATTGTTTAATCAAATTGTAAGTAATCATATTGAAGTTTTTAAAAATATAAAACAAATTTTAACTGGTGGAGATAAAATTTCTAATACACATGTTAAAAAATTAAAAACTACTTATCCTAACATCAAAGTTTATAACTCTTATGGTCCAACTGAATGTACTTCTTTCTGTACTATGTATGAGATTAAAGATTGCAATTTAGGTGAAATTCCTATTGGAAAACCTATTTCAAATTCTGCATGCTATGTATTAGATGACCAAAACCGTCTATTGCCTTTATTCTGTGTAGGAGAACTTGCAATTGGAGGAGATGGTGTTTCTAATGGTTATATTAATGATGCTCAGAAAACAAAGAAATCATTTATTCTTAATAATTTTTCTAATAAATTTATTGGAAAAAAATTGTATAAAACCGGTGATTTAGTTAGAATTTTAGGTGATGGTAATATTGAATTTATAGGAAGAAAAGATAATCAAGTTAAAATTAGAGGTTACAGAATAGAACTAGATGAAATTAAATCTGTGGTTTTAAAATATAAAGGAATTGAAAATTGTGCAGTTATAGTAAAAGAAGATAAAAACAATAAGAGTAATAAAAACATTTTATTATATATAGTTTCTAATTCTACAGTAAATATAAAATTATTACGTGAGTATTTATTAAAAAACCTACAATCATATATGATTCCTTCTGGTATTATGCAAATAGACAAAATTCCTTTGAATAATAACTATAAAGTAGATACTACTAAGTTACCAGAAATCAATGTTAATACAAATAAAAATATTCTACCTCCTACAACTGATGTACAAAAGGAATTATATAATATTGTATTTGAATTATTAGATGTAGATTTTAGCATTGATGATAATCTTTTCTCTATAGGATTGGATTCTCTATCAGCAATCGAACTTTCTAATTCTATTGACAAGAAATACAATATAAATATATCTACAAAAGATATATTGGAAAATAATACTATTATATCTTTAGAAAGCCTTATTTTAAACACTAAATCAGAAAATACAAATCAAAATATAATAAAACAAGATATTACATCTGGTGAAAAAAGTGTATTTTTAGAATGGTTAAAAAATCCTACAACCACTTTATATAACGCACCATTTGAATTAACTTTTGATAAATGTATAGATGTTGATTTATTAAAAGATTCTATTTTAAAAACAATACAAAATAATCGTAATATGTTATCAGAATTTACTTTAAAAGAAAATATGATTTCAAAAGAAATTGCTGAAAATACCAATTATGATATAAAGGCAAAAAATGTATCTGCTAAAGATTATAAACAAATATGTAAGAGTTTTATTACACCTTTTAACCTTTCAAAATTTCCTTTATTTAAGATAGAAATGTATATTTTAAAAGATTCTGTAAAAGTTCTATTAGATATACATCATATTATCTTTGATGGAACATCTTTCGCAGTTTTCTTAAAAGAACTATCTGATAGATACAATGGTATTAAGGTTATAGATAAACATGATATGGACTTTTCTCAATCTATTTCTTCTAAAGAATTGGAAAGAGCTAAGCAATTCTTCTTAGACGAATTTAGTGGTGATTTGCCTGTAAATGACTTACCTTATGATAGGCCTAGAAAAAAAGATATAAGTTTTAATGGTAAACTTATGTATTTACCTATAAATAAATCTATTACTAAAAAAATTAACAACTACATAAAAGATAATTCTATTACTTTAAACAGTTTATTCCAATCTGCCTTTGCTATTTTACTTGCTAAGTATTACTTTAATGAGGATGTTATATTTGGAATGGCTGCTTCTGGTAGAAATAGTAGAAATTTAAATAATGCTATTGGTATGTTTGTAAAAACTTTACCTTATCGTACGGTAATAGACTGGAATACAAATATTTTAGATTATATTAAAGCTTCACAAATTAAAATTGCTGAAACTATTGATAATTGTTCATACACATATGACAGTTTAGTAAAAGACTTAGAATTACCTAGAACTTCGAATAGAAATTTATTATTTGATGTTATGTTTGTATGTCAATCTATGCATATTCCTAAATTAAATTTTGGGAATAGTACTGTTTCATTCTCAGCTGTTAACAGAGTTATATCAAAATTTGATCTAACTTGTGAAGTTATTCCAGGAGAAGACAACATTGAGATTAGTTTAGAATATGCTACTGACCTATTTAATAATAACACTATTAAAAATTTAGGAAAGCACTTTATTCATATAGTTGAATATTTAGTTTCAAATCCTGATAAAAAATTAAGTGATATTGAAATGATTTTACCTAAAGAAAAAGAAGCTATTGTAAAATTTAATGATAATAAAACTGATTTTCCTAAATTAACTGTTCACGAATTATTTGAAAAACAAGTTCTTAAACATCCTGATAAAAAGGCGGTTGTATTTGAGGATAAATATTTAACTTATAAAGAATTAAATGAAAAAGCAAATCGACTTGCAAGATTTTTTATAAAAAATGGATTGTCTCGTGGTGATGTTGCTTCAATTATGATTGATAAGTCACTAGATTATATGCCTGTAGCTCTTGCAGTATTAAAGTGCGGTGCTGCATACACACCTATAATAAGAGATCTTCCTGATGAAAGAGCAAAATATATGATTGAAAATGCTCATTCAAAATTAATTATAACTTCTGAAGAGTTTTATAGAAATATCTCAGATACTAAAACTCTATTTATTGATGATGAAGCTTTATATAATGATAATTCTACAGACAACTTAGATTTAGATTATGATATAGATGATATGCTACACATTATTTACACCTCTGGTTCTACTGGAATTCCTAAGGGAAACATGATAAAACATAGAGGCATGGTCAGATTATTGTTAAATACAAACTATGTTGATTACTCTTGTGACGATGTAATGCTAACTTCCGCTTCACTTACATTTGATATTTCTGGGTTTGAACTTTGGGCAGCTATGATGTATGGCATGACTTTACATATGATGACAAAAGAGCACATAATGAATATTAATTATTATCAAAATTATATTAAAGATAATAATATTACTACTACATTTTTAGCAACTCCAATCTTCCACTTAATGGTTGAAGAAAATGCAAATATGTTTGATAATATGAAATCTATATATGTAGGTGGAGAAACTCTTTTACCAAAATATACAAACATGTTATATAAAGTAAATAAAAATGTTAAAGTATACAATGCTTATGGTCCAGCTGAAATAACAGTTATTTGTTGCGCTATGCTAATTGATAGAATATATGAAAATTATGAAGATATTCCTTTAGGAAAAATAGTTTCAAATAATACTGTTTATGTTTTAGACAAATGTCAAAAACTTTGCCCTATAAATGTACCTGGTGAACTATATGTATGGGGTGATGGACTTGGTTTAGGCTATGTTTCAAGAGATGATTTAACCAAAGAGAAATTTGGATATATTAATGGCTTTGAAGGCTTATCTTATAGAAGTGGTGATTTAACCAAATGGAATGCTAATGGTGAAATTCGCTTTATGACTAGAATTGATACCCAAGTTAAAATTCGTGGTCAAAGAATTGAGCTTTCAGAAATTCAAAATAAAATTTTGGAATTAGAACAAATTAAGGAAGTTGTTTTAGTTATAAAAGAACATAATGAAAACAAATATATAGTTGGTTACTACACTGTAAATTCTCCAATTAGTTCTAATGAAATCAATAACTATATAGAAAAATATCTTCCTAGCTATATGATTCCATACAAATTGGTTCAAATTGAGCAAATGCCATACAATCAAAATGGTAAAATAGCAAGAAATAAATTGCCAAATATAAAGTTTAATGAGAATCAAGAAAAGGTTTTACCTCGCAACGAAAATGAACAAACAATTTTAAATGCATTTAAGAAAATATTAAAAATTGAAGATGTTTATATGACTTCTGATTTCTTTGAAGTTGGTGGAGATTCTCTTATGGCTTCTAAATTGGTAGTTGAATTGCAAAATAATAATATTTCTATTACCTATGCTGATGTTTTTAAATATAAAACTCCTCTAGAAGTTTATAAGTACGTATTTTTAAAAACACCTTATAATGTATCTTTACAAAATATGAAAAAATATGATTTTACGAAAATCAATAATTTATTAAAAAATACTGTTTATAGCGGTGAAAAAGTTACTACTTGTGATTATGTTGGAAATGTCCTTCTTACAGGTGTTACTGGTTTCTTAGGAGTTCATGTTTTAAAAGAACTAGTTGATAATCCTAAAGTAAATAAAATATATTGTCTAGTAAGAGAAAAAGACAACTTGTCTACCGAAGAAAGATTTAAAAATCAATTAAACTTTTTCTTTGATAAAGATGTAGTAAATAAAATACTAGAGAAATCTCTTGTAGTAAGTGGAGACATTACAAATCCAAATATATTCGACAATAATTTTAATGAAAACATTAATGTAGTAATAAATTCAGCAGCATATGTAAAACATTATGGAGATTACGGTAAATTTTATAAAATAAATGTATTAGGTGTAGAAAATATTATAAATTATTGTTTAAATAATAATGCAACATTAATTCAAATGTCTACTCTTAGCGTTTCGGGAAATATTTTAGAGGCTGGTCAAACACTTCAAAAAGATATGGCTGTAGGCACAAATTTTGACGAAACAAATTTATACATAAATCAAAATATTGAGAATGTGTATGTTAACACTAAATTTATGGCAGAGTTAAAAATTTTAGAAGCTATATTAAATAGTAACTTAAATGCTAAAATATTAAGATTAGGTAATTTAACAGGTAGATTGTCAGATGGTAAATTCCAACCTAATGTAGAAGACAATGCATTTTCTAACAGAATAAAATCATTGATTTTCTTAAAAGCTATATCTGTTGAAATGTATAAAAAGTATATTGAAATGACGCCTATTGATGTAGTTTCTCAGGCAATTAATAAAATAATAGAAATTAAAAATTCTAATATTATATATCATTTATTTAATCATAATCATATACAAATGCCTGATTTTGTCAACACTTTAGCCTCTTTAGGAGTAAAAATTAATGTTTTAAACAAAAAAGATTTTACATCTTTAATTAAGAGTTGCATTAATTCTGAAGATAAAGTAAAATTGATACAAGGTATCATTCCAGATATTGCACAAGATGGTTCTTTAGAGTATAATGATACTGTGGTAATTAAGTCAGACTATTCACAAAAAATATTAAAGAATGTTGACTTCATTTGGCCAAAATTAAAGCAAGATTATTTATTAAAATATTTGCAATACTTGCAAAAAATAAATTTTATTGATTTACGGAGATAAAAATGGATAATTATGTTTTTATACTTTTATTTGTTACATTAATTGCAACTTTAACTTTTGCTTTTTTCACTAGAAAAAAGCAAAAGTCTACTTTATATTCTCTATTTAGAGTTTTATTTTTGCTGCTTTCTTTACACGTTGTAGCATTAATATTACTATTTTACTTTAAAGATATTATTTTAAATATGGATACTTTAATGTACATAGATGCAATAAGTTACATTTCAACTTGTAATTTACCTGTGATACTTTTCTTTATATCTTCTATTTATGAAAATAAAGAAACAAATCTAAAAAAATATTGGTATTTATTTATAATTCCAATATTATCAATAATAATAATATTTACTAATCCTCTACATCACTTATTCTGTAAATCATATGCTATAAATGTTGCAGACGTCCAATTAGGGCCATATTTCTATGTACATATGCTTTACTCCTACTTGCTTATATTAGTTGCATTTATTAAGTTAATAAAAACATCTATTAGTAAAGCAGGATTTTTATCGTTTGGAACAATACTTATTATATTAGGTGCCTGCGCTCCTATAATTCCTAACTTATTGGCATCTTTACAGCTAATATCTATGGATACATATATAACACCAATTCCATATTTAATAACCGCTATATGTTTTTATATTTCAATATTTAAGCTAAATTCTTTTGATGCTGTACCAATAGCTTTAAAGAATATAGTGGATATTATGACAGATGCATTTATAGTTGTAGAAAAAGATGGTACAATTACATATTCAAACAATGCTTTTAATACCAATTTATCTAAAATGATTGGCATTAAATTAAACGACAATTTTTATAATATAATTAATACTAATAAAAAACTTAAATTATCTAAATTAAATAATCTGATAAAAAAATCAGAAAAAAATAACACCGTAGAGACATTTGATTGGTCTTTCAATTCTGAAAAATACTTTGAGATTAGCGCTCAACCTGTTATATCTACAAAAGGTAGAAAAAAAGTTATTGGTACTTTGATTATTTTTAAAGATACAACTCAACATATGCTTGATATGCAAACAATAAAAAACAATCAAGATATGCTTTTGGAAAGAGAGCGTTTAGCTTCACTTGGTCAGTTAATTGGTGGTATAGCTCATAACTTAAAAACCCCTATAATGTCTATATCTGGTGCGGCTGAAGGATTAACAGATTTAGTAAAAGAATATGAGGCATCTGTAGGAGACCCTGAAGTTACTGTTCAAGACCATCATGATATTGCAAAAGATATGAAAGATTGGATTGAAAAAATCCACTCTTATACAGAATATATGTCAGACATTATTACTGCTGTTAAAGGCCAAGCTGTTATAATGTCTGAAGAGCAAGCTGTTTCATTTACTTTAGACGAATTAGTAAAACGTGTAAATATTTTAATGAAACATGAATTAAAAAATGCTCTAGTAGAATTAAATGTTTCTATGCAAGTAAATGAACAAACTGTATTAAAAGGAAATATAAATAGTTTAGTTCAAGTTATAAACAATATGATTTCAAATGCAATACAAGCCTATGATGGTAAACCTGATAATAAAATTGACTTAATATTAAAAAAGGAAAATAACAATATTATAATTTCTGTAAAAGACTATGGATGTGGCTTACCTGATGAAGTTCAAAAGAAATTATTTAAAGAAATGATAACTACAAAAGGAAAAAATGGTACTGGACTTGGATTATTTATGTCATATTCTACAATACGTGCTCATTTCAACGGAAATATGACTTTTGAAACAGAACAAGGAAAAGGCACTACATTTAATATCATATTACCACTTTAAATTCAAAAAGTGTACCTATAAAAGGTACACTTTTTAGTTATCTATAATTTTATTAGTCTTTTTAAAATTTTTTTATATTCTCTTGTATTAATTCTTTTAAAATTTATATAAAATGTTATCACTTTTTTATTTAATATATCTGCTAATTTTAATTTTTCTAAATTTATAGAATTAGCTGACAACTCATCCTCTGGTTCAATTGTTTATATATAATAATCATTTTCTAAATTTATAACGTTTTTCGTCATCTTATTTGCTCCTCAACTTTCTATATAAAAGAGGTCTGAAAATTTTCTAACTTTTGAATTAAATTTTATTTAAATGTAAAATTATATAGTGCAAAATCAATGTTTTTGTAGCTTTTTTTCTGTGAAATACTGTACATTTCGACAAACTATGATATAATGTTGTTGTCATCTTGAGTATACTTATTACTATAAACATTGAGGTGAGATTATGAGAAAAAACATGCAAAATGCAAATGATAAAGGCTATAGAATTATAGCAGTTGATGATGAGGAAGGAATTGTTGATTCTTTGTCAATTTTCCTAAAAAGATCTGGTTACGATTTTACAGGTGTTACTGATCCAATGGAGGCTATTGAAAAGGTAAAAAATGAGCATTTTGATTTAATGGTTTTGGACTTTATTATGACACCAATTCATGGAGATCAGGTAGTTGAAGAAATACGTAAATTTAACAAAGAATTATATATTTTGTTACTAACTGGTCATAAAGATTTAGCTCCACCTTTGGAAACAATTAGAAAATTAGATATTCAAGGTTATTGTGAAAAAAGTGATAAATTTGATCAATTGCTTCTTTTAATTGAGTCTGGAATTAAGTCAATTGAACAAATGAATGAAATAAAAAGGATAAATGAAGAGCTTTCTTCTACTTATGAAAAACTAGAAAGAGCCTACTTAGACAGTATTCAAACTTTAAGATATACTGTTGAAGCTAAAGACCCATATACCAGAGGACATTCAGATAGGGTTTCTAAGTATTCTGTTTTAATTGGAAAATATTTAGGATTATCTGATACTGATTTAAAAACTCTAGAAGTTGGTGGTTTATTCCATGATATTGGAAAAATTGGTATTCCTGATAGTATTTTATTAAAGGAATCTAAATTGACAGATGATGAATATTCACAAATAAAAAACCATCCTTCAATAGGTGCTCATATTTTGTGTAATGCTGAAGTTTTTCAAGATATTATACCAATTGTAAAGCATCATCATGAAAGATTTGACGGGACTGGTTACCCTGGAAAACTAAAAGGCAACGATATTCCTTATCTTGCGAGAATAGCTGCTGTTGCAGATACTTTTGATGCTATGACATCAAGGAGAACTTATCGTGATCCTTTAAGTTTAGATGTTGTAAAAGCTGAATTTGAAAGATGCTCTGGAACACAATTTGACCCAGAAATTGCCAAAGTATTTTTAGATATTTTAAATAATCATTATGATGAAGTAAATGAAATTCAAGAACAATTTAAATAAGGGGACATTTTATGTTTAAAGTTTTAGTTCTATAATGTAGAATATTTTACTAAAAAGGTATTAGCCACGAAAGGCTAATACCTTTTTTTATGCATCTTTCATTGAAAGTTGAACTTTTTGTCTCTCTTGGTCAATTCCAATAACTTTAACTTTTACAATATCACCAACCGATACTACATCAGATGGATTTTTTACAAAGCTATTACTTAATTGTGAAATATGTACTAACCCATCATGTTTTACACCTATATCAACAAAAGCGCCAAAGTCTGTAACATTTCTAACAGTTCCTGTTAAAACCATTCCATCTCTTAAATCTTCAAATTTAAGTACATCTGCTCTTAATATTTGCTTAGGCATTTCATCTCTTGGGTCTCTACCTGGTTTTGACATTTCTTCAATAATATCTGCTAAAGTCATTTCTCCAACATCAAGCTCTTTTGCTGTTTCTTTTACATCTACTTCTAATAATTTAGCTTTTATTTCTGATTGTTTTTCTTTATTTAATAAATCTTCTTTTTTGTATCCTAATTTATTAAGTAAATTTTCTGCAACAGAATAACTTTCTGGGTGAACTCCTGTGATTTCTAAGGCATTTTTTCCACCAGGAATTCTAATAAATCCTGCACATTGCTCAAATGCTGCTTTTCCTAATTTAGGAACTTTTAGCAATTCTTTTCTTTCAGCTAATTTACCATTTTCATCACGATATTTTACTATGTTATTTGCAATAGTTTTATTTATTCCTGCTACATAAGAAAGTAATGATGGTGTAGCCGTATTAACATCAACTCCAACTTCATTTACTGCGTCTTCAACAACACCAGTTAAGCTTTCTGTTAATTTCTTTTGGTCAACATCATGTTGGTATTGCCCTACTCCTATAGCCTTAGGATCTATTTTTACAAGTTCTGCAAGTGGGTCTTGCAATCTTCTTGCAATTGATATTGCACCTCTTAAAGATACGTTTATATCTGGATATTCTTCTGTTGCAAGTTTTGATGCAGAGTATACAGATGCTCCAGCTTCACTTACAATTGCATAATGAAGTGGTCTTTCAATTTCTTTAATCATATCTGCAACAAAGCTTTCAGACTCTCTTGAAGCTGTTCCATTTCCTATTGCAATAATATCAACTTTATATTTTTCTATTAAAGCTTTTAGCTCTTTTTTTGCACCTTCTACATCATTTTGCGGTTCTGTTGGGTATACAGTAGAAGTTGCAAGTAATTTTCCTGTTTCATCAATTACTGCAATTTTACAACCTGTACGATATGCTGGATCAAACCCCATTACTGTTAAACCTTTTAAAGGTGCTGCTAAAAGTAAAGGTTTTGCATTTTTTCCAAATACTTTAATAGCTTGAGTTTCTGCCTTTTCTGTTAAGTCAGAACGAATTTCTCTTTCAATAGATGGTTCAATTAATCTGCTCCAACTATCTGCAATTGTTTCTTCTAATATTGTAGTAAATTGAGTTTTTTGTTTAATAATGTCTCTATTTATTAAATCTAAAATTTTATCCTCTGGCTTTTCAATTTTTACTTTTAAAAATTCTTCAGCTTCTCCACGATTAATAGCTAAAATTCTGTGGCTAGGTAAATGATTTACCTTTTCGCTAAATTCATAATACATATTATATGGTGTTTTTTCTTCTGGCTTTGTAGCTTTAGTTATTATAACACCTTCTCTATAGCAAATACGTTTAATTTGCTTACGGTATTCAGGGTTATCTGATATAATTTCTGCAATAATATCTTTTGCACCTTGAATAGCATCTTCTACAGTTGCTACAACTTTTTCTTTGTTATTTTTATCTTCTTCTGATAATTTATCAATATTTACATATTGTTTTGCAATTTCTTCAATTGGTGTTTTTTTTGTTTGAGCTAATATAATTTCAGCCAATGGCTCTAATCCTTTTGCTTTAGCTACTGTAGCTCTTGTCTTTTTCTTTTGTTTATATGGTCTATATATGTCTTCAACTTCTGCTAATGTTTTAGCATTTTCTAAATTTGCAACTATTTCGTCTGTAAGTTTTCCTTGATTTTCAATTGATGTTTTTACTTCTTCTTTTCTTGCTTCTAAGTTACGAAGGTATGTAAGTCTTTCTCCTAAATCTCTTAAGGTTTCATCTGAAAGACCACCTGTTACTTCTTTCCTATAACGTGCAATAAAAGGTATTGTATTTCCTTCATTAATTAATTCAATTGTTCTTACAACTTGCACTAATTTTATATTTAATTCTTCTGCAATTATATTTGCAATTCTTTCTTGTGTATCCATTTATTCTACTCCTAAATATTCATTATATGTAACTTCTCTATCTATTACTGTATCTGCTTTTATATCAATAATTCTATTTGCAACAGTTTGAGTTAATTGATGGTCATGTGAAGTAAATAACATATTTCCTTTAAACTTTTTCATTCCCTCGTTTAACGCTGTAATAGATTCCATATCTAAATGGTTTGTTGGTTCGTCAAAAATTAAAAAGTTTGCTCCTGATAACATCATTTTTGAAAGAACGCATCTTACTTTTTCTCCACCCGAAAGTACATTTACTTTTTTAAGTGCTTCTTCGCCTGAAAATAGCATTCTTCCTAAAAAGCTTCTTACATATGTTTCATCAGGATCTTTTGAATATTGTCTTAACCAATCTGTAATTGATAAGTCTGACTCAAATAAATAGTTATTATCTTTTGGAAAATAGCTTGATGTAATTGTTGTACCCCATACTACTTCCCCTTCATCTGGTTCAAGTTCACCTGCTATAATTTGGAATAACACAGTTTTTGCATTTTCATTATCTGCTAAAAATGCTATTTTATCATTTTGTTTTACTGTAAATGAAACATTATTTAATATTTTTTCTCCATTTATTGTTTTAGATACATTTTTTACATGTAAAATTTCTTTTCCTGGTTCTCTATCTGGTTTAAAATCCACATAAGGATATCTTCTGTTAGATGGTTTAATTTCATCTAATTCAATTTTTTCTAATGATTTTTTACGAGATGTTGCTTGTTTTGATTTTGAAGCATTTGCACTAAATCTTGCAATAAAGTCTTGTAATTCTTTAATTTTTTCCTCTTTCTTTTTGTTAGCCTCTTTCATTTGTTTTAATGCAAGTTGGCTAGATTCATACCAGAAATCATAGTTTCCTGGATATACTTTAATTTTACCAAAGTCAACATCTGCAATATGTGTACAAACTTTATTTAAAAAGTATCTGTCATGTGATACAACAATAACTGTATTCTCAAAGTTTATTAAAAATTCTTCAAGCCAGCTAATACTTTTTAAATCTAAATCGTTTGTGGGCTCGTCAAGTAAAAGTATATCTGGGTTTCCAAACAATGCTTGTGCTAGCAATACTTTTACTTTATCTTTTGCTTCTAGATTGCTCATAAGTTCATAATGTTTTTCTGGTGTTATTCCTAAATCGTTTAATAACACTGCTGCATCTGACTCAGCATTCCATCCATCTAATTCAGCAAAACGTTCTTCTAATTTAGCAGCTTTCATTCCATCTTCTTCTGAAAAATCAGGCTTTGCATATATTGCATCTTTTTCTTTCATTATTTTATATAGTTCATCATTTCCCATAATTACTGTGTCCATAACAGTATATTCCTCAAAAGCAAAGTGGTCTTGTTTTAAAACAGATAATCTTTCTGTTTTTTCCTTTGTTACTTCACCTTTACTTGGTTCAAGTTCTCCTGATAGGACCTTTAAGAATGTTGATTTTCCTGCACCATTTGCTCCAATAATTCCATAGCAACATCCTTTGTTAAATTTTATATTTACATCTTCAAATAAAGTTCTTTTTCCAAATCTAATTGTTACTCCGGTAGCTGTAAGCATTGCTTCTCCTCCTTATTTTTTACATACTTTGTATATTATATCATATTTTTTAATATTGTAAAGGAAAAAAAGCCTGAATTGCTTTAGCAATCCAGGCTTTTTTAGCTTTTATCTATCAAATAATAATTTTATTGCCCATAATCCAGAAATTCCCACTAGAATATAAATTATTCTGCTTATTATTGACATTGCACCAAATATTGCATCGACTAAATTAAAATTAAATATTCCAACTAGTCCCCAATTAATTGCTCCAATTATTATTAAAACTAAAGCAATTGTATCTATTACTTTCATTAAATTACATCCTCCTTTAAAAATTATTTTAAAAGTTTTCACTATAAAGTATATTCACTTTTCGTCATTTTATACTTTTAAAGTTTTATTATTTTTTCCATTAAAGGAGAATTTTAACAATTATTTTAACATTTCTCTTTTATTTAGCCATAAAGTTGCAATTATTGAAACTATTATTGAAATTCCAATTAAAATTGGAAATCCATAAGGATTATCTTGAAATGGTACTGGTACATTCATTCCCCAAAAACTTGCAATCATTGTTGGAATTGATAATATAATTGTTATTGATGTTAAAAATTTCATAACACCATTTAAATTATTTGATATTATTGATGCATACGCATCCATAGTTCCATTTAAAATATCACTATATATTTTAGCCATTTCTATCGCTTGCTTATTTTCAATAATTGAATCTTCTAATATATCTTCATCTTCTTCATAAAGTTTAATAATTTTTCCACGCATTGTTTTTTCCATTACTAGTTCATTTGATTTTAATGATGTTGTGAAATAAACCAAGCTTTTCTCTAAATTAAGTAATTTTAATAGTGCTTTGTTCTTCATAGAATTTTTTAATGTTGATTCAGCAACTTCTGTTTCTTTATTTATCTTTTTTAACAAATTTAAATACATTGATGAATTTTTGTATAAAATTTGCAATAAAAATCTACTTTTTTTATATGTTATTATATTTTTTGTATTATTACACATACTCTGCATAATTTCATTTTTTTTCAAAGATACTGTAATGATATAATCATCTCTTACAAATATAATTCCAATTGGCATTGTTGAATAAATTAGCGAGTCTCCTTCTCTTTCTCTAATTGGAATATCTATTATAAATAATATTGTATCATCATCTTCTTCAATATCAATTCTAGCTTTTTCCTCATAGTCTAATGCATATCTAATAAAATCTTCTTTTATTTTCAAATTATTACATACATCATTTATTTCTTCTTCTGTCGGGGAGATCATATTAATCCAATTTCCCTTTTCATATTTAGCTGTTTTTTCTGTTACATTTGTTTCAAGTTCTGTTCTATACATTTCTAACATAATATTTTCCCCCTTCCGTTTTATATTATACCATATATATTTTAAAATTCAAAATATTGTAATTTTATTACACATTTTTAATAAACATGGTATCTTTGCAAATATGAACCGTTCAAGATAATTTAACTTTATCGTATAGTGAAAATATTCGATTTTACTATACAAAAAAACAATCCAAGATTGCCTCTTGGATTGCCGAATGTCTTATTCCTGTTCCTCTTCTCCTTCTTCATATTCTCTTTTCTTGCTTTTTCTACCAAGCATAATTGCCCATCCAGTAGTCGCAAGAATTGAAATGATAGCTTTTGTTACAGTTGTATAACAACTGTCATTATTAGCTAAGCCCTCATTCAGGAGCTTAAAAACACTCAAAATAGTGTACAATGCTCCCACAATGACATACGTCGTCAGGACCCATCTGCGTTCTTCTCGCAAAGAGCATACAAATGCCAATCCTACGATGATAGAAACCAAAATGATTTCATACGTGTTCAGCCTTTCGTAGGGAATATCCAACATTCTTATTCCTCCTAGTAAAATTTTAGTCTTTCTATATATGTAAACTAACAAATTGTTAGATAAACCAGGGAAATATATTACAAAATAGACACAATAGCCTATATACCTATTTTATCATATTTTACATAAAATTGCAAATTATCTTGATTGTAAGAAAAGTGACTTTTCCACATGTACACGATTGCTTTGTAATCAGCACAGCCCAATGTACCTTAACCTTGTTGTATAGCGAATATCTTCGATTTTTCCCATACACAAAAAAAGGACGCTGGCATTGCCAGCATCCCTTCCAACTACTTAATCATGGTGTCCATGTTCTTTCGTTGCTCCGTTGTACCAGTCATGAGAGTGGCCCTTCGAGGAATCGCTCGGTCCGTACACATCGATACGACTGTCCGTCTGTCTTACCGTTCCACCGTCACTGGTAGGATAGCAGAACTTTCCGCTCATTGCATCGAGGAGATCGTCTTCCGGAGACTGCTTGCTCTCCTTGGTACCTTCATACCGTCCGTCCCACTTACTCATAATAAGCACTCCTTAAAAATTATTTGAGTTTAAAACTCATGTTATATATTATAGCATTGTCTTGTTGTTATGTCAACTTATTGTTTTCAAAAAAATTAAATCTTCTTTTTTTAGAAGATTTATTTGGTGCGTCATAGAGGAGTCGAACCTCCGACCATCAGATTAAGAGTCTGCTGCTCTACCAACTGAGCTAATGACGCGTATAATTAACTTTAAATATTATACGGCGTATTAGCCTATTTTGTCAATAGTTAGTTTCTTTATTTTAGAATAATTTATTTGCAATTTCCGCAAATTGCTCTATAGTTAATTCCTCTCCTCTTATATTTTCATTTATTTCTAAACTTTGTAACACCTTTTTTATTTTTTCTTTTGTTGTTATTCCTGAATTCGACAATCCATTTACTAATGTTTTTCTTCTTTGTGTAAAACTTGCTTTTATAATTTTGAAAAATAATTTTTCATCATTTAATTTAACAGGTGCTTCTTTTCTAATATTCAATCTTATAACTTCTGAATTAACCTTTGGTTCCGGAACAAAAGATGTATTTGGAACTGTCAGCATTTCCTGTGCTTCTGAATAATAATATACACAGTATGTGATTGCCCCACTATTTTTTCCTCCTGGAATTTCTGTCAATCTGTCTGCTACTTCTTTTTGTATCATAACTGTTATACTATTTATATTTAATTTTTCTTCTAATAACTTCATTATTATTGGAGTAGTAATATAATATGGTAAATTTGCTACAATTTTTACTGAATAATTGTTGTCATTTTCTTCTTTTATCAGGTTGTTTAAATCTACTTTTAGTACATCTTCATTTATCACTTTAAAATTTTTATATAACGCAAATCTATCATTTAAAATTCCCAACATTTTTTTATCAAGTTCTATTGCAATTACTTTACCCGCTTTTTCTACAAGTTTACTGGTTAATGTTCCTAATCCTGGCCCTATTTCTATTACAAAATCATTTTTTTCTATTTCTGCTGTTTTTATTATATTTTCTATTACATTATCATCAATTAAAAAGTTTTGTCCTAAGTTTTTATTTGCATTAATATTATATTTTTTCATTAAAAACTTAGTTTCTTCATAAATGTTCATATTTTTCTCCTATTTTTATAATTTATATATTATAGTATATAAGCCCAACCATTAAAAGTCAATAAAAGCACTAGTATTTCTAGTGCTTTTATTTCTATTCAGTAGTATTGTTTTCAGTTTTCTCATTATTAACTGTTATATTTGTTTCTGTATTTGTTGAAGGCTCTGGTGTTGGTGTAGGTGTTACTGGTGCAGTTGCTTTTTTTGTTCCTTTTCTCACAATTTTATTTCTAGAATTATAAGTATCTTTTGAAAGCAATGTCCTTGAAATTACTTTTCCATTTTGTTTTACTATTTTATATCCTTCACTTCTACATCCAGTAATTGCTGTTTGTTCTACAACTTCTTTTCCTTCTTCTAATGTTTGATCCTCTTTATATATTGTCGTTGGATTAATATATGATGTTACTTTTGATTGTATAATTACTTCATATTCATTTTCTTCTTTTATACCATATACTGAAACTTTACATACTCCACCACTTGCTGATGCAACTAACTTTATAGGATATTTTCTTGTATTTTTAAATATAAAGTCTAGACTTCCATAATAAACTGTTGCATCTCTACTTGGTGCTACATATCCAGTTGTAAACATGTGGTTACTTCTTTCTACAATTTTTAAGTTTGCAAGTAATGCTGTATTATATATTGTTGATGATACTTGGCAAACTCCTCCACCAACATCTGGCACAACTTTTCCACCAATATATGCAGTTCCTTCTTTAAAGCCTGCTTCAATTGTTCTTGAACCTACTACAGTATTAAATGAGAAGTTTTCACCAGGCATAATTACTGTTCCATTTACTTTTTGGGCTGCTAATTTTATATTTACATTTCTGTTATAATTGCTTGCATCAAATCTAGTAGAAAAAGTCGAAATTAAATCTGGAAAAGCTTTTTCTCCTAGGTCTTTAATTGTCTTTTTAGCTTTTGTTATTTTTAATGGTATTTCATATTCTTTTTTATCTTGTTGTAGTAATTTTTCAGCTTCCTCTATAGAAATTTTGAAATCAACACCATCAACTTCTGCATGTACTACCGTAGGGTTTAACTCTATATATGCATCTTTTGGTTCTTTATATATTTCATCACGTATTTTTTGTAAATCAACTGGATCTGGTTCTTTATATTCTACAGGTATTTCTATTTCTTGATAATTTGTATGAATATTACTTAATTGATCTCGTATTTTTTGTTTTAATTCTTCTGTTTTAATAGTGTAACCTGCTTTTCCCTTTACTAATATTAATTTTTGTTTTTCAATATAATAGCTGTTTTCTACAACTGCATCTTTTAATTTTGAATTTATATCCTTAATAGTATTTGATAATAAATCTTCATCTAAATATAATGTTGGTTTTATTTCTTTTTTTAATAACTCTGTAATTAATATTTCATAATTATTAGTTATAATATTTCCTTTTCTTCCGATGTTGTATGCTTCATTAATAGCGCTATCAGTATCAAATTTTGCATTAAATGTATTAGCTGTTACATTAGTCTCATTATCTTCTCTTTTTAAAATTAGACTACTGTTTTCTTCTTTAAATCTTTCATCTATTGCATTATTTACTTTTGTTGTAGCTTCTTCTATTGTTAAATTAGATACATCAATACCAAGAATTGTTATTCCTTTTAATATTTTATCATTACTCATATTTAACAATGCAAAAATAATAGAAAATATCATAACAGCTAAAACAATAATTAATGAAATAATTATAGCTTTTACTTTTTTAGGATTATTTTTTTCTACATGTTTTACCTTTTTATATTCTGTTTTTTCTTCTTGTTTAATTTCTTCTTTCACAGGCTCTTTTTTCACTTCTTCAGAACTATTTTCTTCTTTGGTTTCTTCAATATTTTCATGAATTTTTTCTTCATTTACTTCGCCTTGATTATTTAGATTTTCGTGTTCTTCCATGACTTTTCCCCTTTTATATAAAGTATATAATTTTGTATAAAATAATATTACCACAACCATATATTTTTTACAATAAAAATCTGTTTATATTTTGTCAAAATTTACAATTTTTTCTGTTTTTATACTAGACAAGTTTTTCTTTTTCTTATATAATACTCGTAGAAAATATTGTAAAAAGAGGTATTATTATGCTAGGTCAGATGATTGCATATATTCGAAAAGAAAAAAAGCTTACAAAGGCAGGCATTGCTAGAGGAACAAACATTAATACAGGTCATTTAACACATATTGAAAAAGGTGAAAGAAATCCTAGTCATAAAGTATTAAAAAATATGTGTAAAACAATGGGAATTCCTTATCGTCCTTTGATGTATACTTATGATAAAGAACTTACTGAAGAACAACTAGCTTATAAAGTTGTTACTCATATACCTTATGATAAAATACCTACTTTTGATTTATTAGGCGGTTTAATAGATTGCCCAACTACAGTTTCAGGAGCTTCTATTGCTGTAAAAATAAATGATACATCAATGGAACCAAAATTAAAAAAAGACACTTATGCATATATAGAATTTAATACCCCACTTGATAATAGAGATATTGGATTATTTAGTTATAATAATAAACTTTTAATTCGTAAATTTATTATTCGTAAAGATGGAGTAGTTTTAAGAGCTGAAGATAAAGAAATTCCTGATATATGTTTAGATCCAAAAGAAGAATTTTATATTGTTGGCAAAGTAGTAGGTTCTACTTCAAATTAAAAATTTTGTCAAAAATACTTGAATTATATTTTTTTTATATTATAATATTAAATTAGTTAACAAGAGATAAATAAGGAGAATTTTAAATGGAATTAGTTAAAAATATTTTCTTTAATACAGATAAATTAGTTGAAAACTCAAAAGTGAAGATTTCTTATGCTGGAAAACTTTTTCAGAATGGTTCAGAAGAAGTTTATATTCACTATGGTTTTGGTCTTAATTGGAATAATTTAGGAGAAATTAAAATGGAAAAAACTGAACTTGGTTTTCAAGCAGAAGTTGAATTAATTTCAAGTGACAGTTTTAATTTCTGTTTTAGAAATTCTAATAATGAGTGGGATAATAACAATGGAGAAAATTATATTTTCCCTATTGAAAAAGTAGAACTTGCTCTAGTAGTAAAAGAAAAAACATCTTTGGCAGCTCCTAGAAAATTAAGAAAATCATACATCTGGAGTAAAAAAGTACGTTTAGCAGTTTATAAAATAATCACTTATTTGCCAAAATTAATTTCTGGAAATTATAAAAGAAAAGTTTCAGAATAAATATTGAAAATATTTATCAAAAGTTTTTTCATATATATTTTTTCTTTAAAAAAGAGAACTATTTAAATAGTTCTCTTTTTTGTTATATATACCATCCTCCATTTATTGATATTATTTGTCCTGTGGTATATTCGTCTTCTACAAGCCATTTCACACATCTAGCAATATCTTTTGTATTTCCTATTCTGTTTAAAGGAATCTGCTCTTTTATTTGTTCTAATTCTTCATAACTAAGTCTGCTATTCATATCAGTATTAATAATACCAGGCGCAATTGCATTTACTCGTATATTAGATAATCCAACCTCTTTTGCCAAAGCCTTAGTCATTCCATTTATTGCAGCTTTTGTTGTTGAATATGCAACTTCACATGAAGCTCCAGTTTCACCCCAAATAGATGAAATATTAATAATACGTCCACTTTTTTCTTTTATCATATACTTTAATACTTCTTGTGTACAATTAAAAACAGAATTTAAGTTAACATTTATTATATTCTGCCACATTTCTTCTGAAACATCTGTAAATAATCCCTCAAGAGATATTCCCGCATTATTTACTAATATATCAATTTTTTTGAATTTTTTTATTGCAAATTCAATTAAACTATTTACTTCATTTCTATTTGATACATCTGCTTTTACTACTTCAATATTAAATCCTTTTTGTAACATTTCATTTTTTAGTTCTTCAGCTTGCACTTTAGAATTATTGTAATTTAAAATAACTATGTAACCATTTTCTGCTAATGTTCTTACAATTTCTGCACCAATTCCTTTTGCTCCTCCTGTTACTATAGCTACTTTTGAATTTGTATCTATTTTTTCATTTTCTTTCATATTTTATAATTCTCCTTTATAACTTATATAAAAAATGTCCTGACAAATATGCACAGTTCAATGTAACTTACTCTTATTGTATATAAAGCAAAGAACTAGGCAAGTTGTACAACAAACCTAGTTCTAAGTAATTGGAGCCACTTATCTGATTCGAACAGATGACCTACTGATTACAAGTCAGTTGCTCTACCAGCTGAGCTAAAGTGGCATATTGGTGACCCCGACGGGAATCGAACCCATGTCTCCGCCGTGAAAGGGCGATGTCTTAACCGCTTGACCACGGGGCCATAAAAAGAAACTTGCTAGGATTTAATTAAAATTAAATCCTAGTTTTGGTGAGCCATCGCGGACTCGAACCGCGGACAACTTGATTAAAAGTCAAGTGCTCTACCACCTGAGCTAATGACCCAAGTTCCAAGCTCGTTACCAACGTTTGTTTTACGTTAGCACAAGCCTTATTTTAAACTATTTTTTTTAATTTGTCAATAGATTTTTCATTTTTTGTGAAAAAAATGTAATTTTTTTTTGAAAATTTATGAATTTAGCTTTTTTATTATCTCTTCTACATCTATTCCATGTACTTCACAAGCCTCTTCTATGGTCTCTGCTTGTGATGCTGGACATCCTAAACAATGCATTCCTGCTTCTAATAAAATTTCTGCTTTTTCAGGAGCTTTTTCTAAAAGTTCTCCTATTGTCATTTTTTTATCTATTTGCATAGGTATTCTCCCTTCTAAAATTAATATTATTAAATATATTAAATTTTATCATATATTTTAAAAAAAGTATAGACAAATTTAAAAATATATTATATGATTGTAAAAAATTGGAAGGTGGTGTGTTTTTTATAAATTTAGTAGATTTTTTCTTTATTATTCTTATTATCAATTCTTTTATATTTTTTTATTCAATTTATAACTTTTTTAATATCAAATTTTTTTATAATCTACAAGGTTCTAAATTAAAATTAAAATCAATTAATTTAAAATAGTTTTTAGGAGGTGTTTATGAATTAAACGTATTTTATTCATTCTATTTTTTACATTTATTTTATATTTTATTGGTTTTCAAATCTTTTCTCCACTCTATTTTCAAAACCATGTAATTATCACTTATGGGTTACACCCTTTTGACATCTGTATTGAACAACCAATTTTGTGGAAATATCTTAAAATATTATTTTTAATCACCTATTTATATTCTTCGATTTTCTTTTCCAATTTATTATACAACTTATTTAATTTTAAAAAATTTAAACGAACTAAGAAAAACAATTCCAAACCATCTTTAACAAATTTAAATAAAAAAGAGGATTTGTCATTATTAATTGGCGAAAATGCAAATACAAGAGAATTGATTTATTTGCCTGAAAAAAGTTTATATCAAAACATTTTAATTACAGGAACAATTGGTACTGGAAAAACCAGCAGTGCCATGTACCCATTTACTAAACAATTAATAAAATATAAAAATTGCAATAAAGAAAAAAAATTAGGAATGTTGATTTTGGATGTTAAGGGTAATTATTATAAAAAAGTATTAGAATTTGCTTCTGATTTTAATAGATTAGATGATATTATTGTTATTGAATTAAATGGTAATTATAAATATAATCCTCTACATAAACCTAATTTAAAACCATCAGTCATAGCTAATAGATTAAAGACTATCTTATTACTTTTTTCAAAAAATAATTCAGAAAGTTATTGGATTGATAAAGCAAGTCAAATTTTAGAAGAAGCAATTAAATTGTGCAGATTATACAATAATAATTATGTTACATTTATTGAATTGCATAAATTAATTACGGAAAAAAATTATTACTTGGAAAAAGTTGGCTTATTACGCAAAAAATTTATAAAAAATAAATTTTCTAAAAAACAAGTTTATGATTTATTTTCTAGTTTAAATTTTTTTGAAAATGAGTATTTTAATTTAGATCATAGAACTAGTTCGATTTTACAGTCTGAAATAACCCGTATTACTAATTGTTTTATTTCTGATTATGATGTTTTAAAAACATTTTGTCCAACAAAAGAAGATCTTAATTTTTTGGGTTTTGATGAAGTTATTAATAATGGAAAAATTGTTGTCTTGAATATGAATATAAATGAATATTCTTACCTATCTAAAATAATTGCAGCATATTTAAAATTAGATTTTCAAACAGATGTAATGACCCGACTTGCTAATACAAGTAATAACAATTTTAGGAGTGTATGTTTTATTTCTGATGAATATTCTGAATATTGTACTGAAACTGATTGTAACTTTTTTTCTCAAAGTAGAGAAGCAAAATGCATTAATATTGTTGCTACTCAAAGTTATACTTCATTATTAAATACTTTACATGATCAGTCGTCTGTAAATGTTATTATTCAAAATTTAATAAATAAACTCTGGTTTCGAAATGATGATATTTTTACAATTGAAAATGCTCAAAAACAAATTGGTAAAGAAGATAAAGAAAAAGTCTCCAGAGGAATTTCTGAAAATGCTAAAGAAACTGTTTTTAGTTATTTTACTAATTCCCTGAATTCAAAAAATTCAAGTATTTCAGAATCTATTACAACTAACATTCAAAATGAATATATTTATGATACAAATTTTTTTACTCGCAATTTAACTAATTTTCATTGTTTAGGATTTTTATCAACCGGTTCTGAAATAATTCCACCTACTGAAATAAAATTGTATCCATATTTTTATATAAAATAATTTATTAGGAGGATTTTATGTTTAAAATTTTAAATCGAAAAAAACTTATATCTATTTTATTTTTATTTATATTTATTTTCACTTTTTCCAATAATGTATATGCAACTATATTTAATGGTAACCCTGAAATTGTTGATAAATTAAATTCTGCTTTTGAAAAAATCAAAAATTGGATGTTAAAACTTGCTACACCTTCTGCAGCTGTCGCTATTGCCGTCGGTATTTTTATGAAAAAATTTAGTTTCGGAGATGAAGAAAGAATTAGAACTTCCAAAAAGTTAATACGTGGTAGCTTATTTTCTTACGCATTTATTCTTGCTTTAGATTTAATTTTATCGGCAATTAATTCGTTATTAACTTAGGAGGTACATGTTTTGAATGATTCAACAAATTTAACTACCTCAATTATTCAAACTATAAATTCCATTTTTGAAACTCTATTTTCTTCTGTTGATACAACAGTCTATAATATTTTAGATGATTTGGTTTTTATAGATACAAGCATTCTAAATGATTCTATTTTTAAAAAGACATTTGGTATAAATAGTTATAATGGTTTACTAGTAATTGCAAATTCCTTATTAGTTGGATTTTCTATTTATTATGCTATTAGATTAATTTATTCTTACTATATGAATTTACAAGTTGAAAGACCTTATCAATTTATTTTTAAATTATTAATATTTGCTATTGTTATGAATTGTTCATATTTCATTTGCACACAATTTATTCAAATAAATTACCTAATTTCTGATGCAATTAAAATTTTAGGAAAAAATATATTTGGACATAATATTTCTTTTTATGAACTAGTAAAAAAATTAAATCTCCTTATTTCTATAAATCAAGATGAATTTAATATTTTTTCTTTTGATGGATTAATTAAAAGTTTTATTACTATTAATTTATTTAATTTAATTTTTTCTTATGCACTCCGATTTGTAATAATTAAAGTATTTATTTTAATAACACCTTTTTCAATTTTATCTTTGATAAATAATTCTACTTCATGGTTTTTTAAAACTTGGTTTAAAACTATTTTTTCCTTGTTATTACAACAATCCTTTATTTCAATAATTCTACTAATTATTTTTTCATTTAATTATTCTTCTAATGATACTATTTCAAAATTAATGTATATAGGAGGAATCTATGCTTTAGTTCGTGCCAATTCATATATGCAACATTTGATTGGTGGTATTTCAACAGATATATCAAATAATTTTAACATTAGTAATAAATTATTCAAAAATATTTAGAAAGGATTTTTTTATGAAATTTATTTTTCCTCAAAATTATAATTTTAAAAATAAATTATTTGGAATAATTGATTATACAAATTTATTTTTAAATATTATATGGAATTTTTTTATTTATTTTATTATTAAATTTTTATTTAATAATATTACAATTAAAATATTTGTTTTTATTGTATTTTCATTACCATTTTTATTATTTAGTATTTTTGGAGTTAAACAAGAAAATATTTTAAGCATTTTTTTATATATATTTAAGTATTATAGAAACCATAGATTATATCTATATTCTAAAAAATAAATTTAATTCTTTTCTCTATAAGTTTATTGTAAATTATATTAAAAAATGATATAATTTGACAAAACATATTGTAGGGGGAATTACTTATGAAGTTAGAGCAAAACGACTTATCGCCTTTGTTTTCAAGTACCAACATTCCTGATATATTTTTCACAGGGTACTTACCAGAAGCAAATGGTGACTTTATTAAAGTATATTTATATCTTTTGTTTTTATCAAAATATGATAAAGATATTAAAATAAATGACTTATGTAAAAAATTAGGTCTTTCTTTAAAAGTAATTCAAGATGCAATGAAATATTGGGAAGAGCAAGGAATTATTGTAAAGAAAAACACAGGTTATTCATTCAATAATTTACAAGAAATCGAGCTAAATAATTTGTATAAACCTCGTGTAGCATTATCTGCTGAACAAGTTCAAAAATCTGCTGAAAGTCAAAAACGAGCTAAAACTATGGAATCAATAAACAATCAATACTTTTCTGGTTTAATGCCAACTACATGGTATCCAGATATTGAATTATGGTTTAAAAAATATGGCTTTGATGATGAAGTTATGATGGCTTTATTTAATTATTGTTTTAATAAATCTGCTCTTCATAAAAACTATATTCAAACAGTTGCAGATGCTTGGTCTAAAAATTCAATTAAAACATATAGTGACTTGGATTTATATTATGAAAAACAAGAAGCAGTAAATAAAATTGCAAATATGATAACAAAAAAATTAACACTTGGAAGACAATTATCTCAGTATGAATATGCTTATGTTGAAAAATGGGTTATTGATTTTAAATTTACTTTTGATGTTATTGAAATTGCATTAAGAAGAACCACATCAAAGGTAAATCCAAGTTTCGACTATATAGATAAATTATTAACCGATTGGCATGATAGAGGATTTACTACTCCAGAACATGTTCAAAAGTTCTTAGCTGATATGAAACAAAAAAGTAAAGATATAAAAACTCTTGAAAAAGCTTCTGGATATCAAAACTATAATCAAAGAAAATATGATAATTTAAATAGTTTATACGCTAATCAAAAGCAATAATATAGGAGGTTATTTTGAATAATTCTACTCTAAAAGCTCTTTTAATTGAATATGAAAAGAAAAGAATTAATGCTGAAAATATTGCTCAAAAAGAAAAAGAAAAGCTTTATGCAGAGTTTCCAGAGCTTGCAAACATAGATAAAAAATTAAGTTCATTAGCATTTACTTCCATGAGAGAACTGGCAAAAAATAATGATAAAAAAATAATAGATGATTTAAATTTTAATATTGAAAATTTAAAAAAGCAAAAAGAATCAATCTTAAATTCAATTGGAGAAAAAGCAAAAAAAATAATTCCAAATTACGAATGTAAAAAATGTAATGATACTGGTTATATTTTTAATGGTTCTTCAACAGAAATGTGTTCTTGTCTAAAGCAAAAACTTTACAATATTGAATATAATAAATCAAATATATATAATTTAGAAAATCAAAATTTCAGCAATTTTAATTTAAATTTTTATTCTGATGAAATTAATAGTGCAAAATACAATTCAAATATTTCACCAAGAGAAAATATTAAATTAATAAAAAATATTTGTGAATCATTTATTAATAACTTTGATAATATAAATAAAAAAAATTTACTATTTACAGGTAATACAGGATTGGGTAAAACATTTTTATCTAGTTGTATTGCAAATGAATTACTAAAAAAAGAAAAAACCGTATTATATCAAACTTCATCAGTTATGCTTGATACAATTATAAGTTATCGTTTTGGAAAATCAAATGTCTCAAAAGATGTTTATGATTATCTTCAAAATGTTGATTTACTTATTATAGATGATTTAGGAACTGAAGGAATAAATAATATGAAACTGGTCGAATTGTTTAATATTTTAAACAGTAGACTTTTAAATCCTAATAAAAAAACAATTATCTCAACTAATTTAAGCTTACAAAATTTATTTAGTACTTATGATGAAAGAATTGTTTCTAGACTTGTAGGAAATTATGATATATGTTATTTTTTTGGTGATGACATTCGTTTTATATTAAAAAAATGATATTTCTTAATAAGAAATATCATTTTTATTTTTATCTTTCTTGTTCAGTATTTTTTGACTTTATATTTTAACTTTATTTTTTTCTGAATTTATTCTTTTTATTTCTTGATCTATACTTTTTACTTTATTTATTATAAATTCATGAGAACCTTCTAATTCACTTAGGTAATCAGGTAATCCTTTTTCAAATGAATCTATATCATTAGCTATCATTTCTTTTCCATTTGGGAAATTTCCTTCTCTAATAGCTCTAATTCTCTTATATAAATCTAGTTCAACTAAAATTGATAAAGCGTGGAAATTTTCATCCATCATTCATCCCCTTCATTCTCATCTGGATTTATAGTTTCTATGCTAACTACTTTTCCTTCATTTGTTCTCATTAATGTTACACCTTGTGTAGATCTTCCTAATATACTAATATCTTTTACTTTTAGTCTAATAATTGTACCATTATCAGTAATTAACATTACATCTTCATTGTCTGTTGCTATACGTATTCCTATTAAACTTCCTGTTTTTGGTGTTATTTTATATGTTGTAACACCTTTTCCACCTCTAGTTTGCACCCTATATTCATCAAGTTCTGTTCTCTTTCCAAATCCATTTTCAGTAATCGCAAGTAAAGTTGCATTTTTATTTCCCTCAACTATAGATTCCATTCCAATAACACAATCTTCACTATCTAGTCTAATGCCTATAACACCTTGAGCTGTTCTTCCCATTGGTCTAACATCTTTTTCACTAAATGTAATACATGCACCTTGACTAGTAACTAAAACAACATTATCTTGGCCATCTGTTAATCTAACATCAATTAGTTCATCATCTTCCCTTAATGTAATAGAAAGAAGTCCTGTTTTTCTGCTTGAGTCAAATTCATTTAATGGAGTCTTTTTAATAAATCCTTGTTTTGTTCCCATTAATAAGTATTTTCCATTTGCGAAATTACTAATTGGAATAACTGCTGATATTTTTTCTCCTGGATCTAATCTTAACAAGTTAACTATTGCAGTACCTTTTGCAGTTCTACCTGCTTCTGGTATTTCATATCCTCTTAATCTATAAAGTTTTCCTTTATTACTAAAGAATAATAAAGTATCATGAGTTGAAGCTGTGAATATTTGTTTAACAAAATCTTCTTCTCTTGTAGCTAAACCTGTAATTCCCTTTCCTCCACGTTTTTGACTCTTATATGTATCTATTGGCATTCTTTTTACATATCCAAAATGTGTTAATGTAATTACTGTTTGCTCTTCTTTTACTAGATCTTCAATATTAATTTCACCCTCAGCTGCAACAATTTTTGTTTTTCTTTCATCACCATATTTTTGTTTTATTTCTAGTAATTCTTCTTTTATAATATCATATACTAATCTTTCGCTTGATAAAATTGCTCTTAAGTGTTCAATTAATTTCATTAATTCATTATATTCTTCATCTATTTTTTCTCTTTGCAAACCTGATAAAGTTTTTAATCTCATATCCAAAATTGCTTGAGCTTGAATATCTGATAAATTAAATCTTTTCATTAATCTTTCTTTTGGATCATCATAAGAACTACGTATAATATTTATTACTTCATCAATATTATCTAAAGCTATTTTTAATCCTTCTAAAATATGTGCTCTTGCTAGAGCTTTATCTAAATCAAATTGTGTTCTACGAAGAATAACTACTTTTCTATGATCTATATAATGATCTAAGCATTGTCTTAATGTTAATATTTTTGGTTCTCCATTTACTAACGCAAGCATTATTACTCCAAAAGTATCTTGTAATTGAGTATGTTTATATAATTGATTTAATATAACTTGAGCGTTTACATCTCTTTTTAATTCAATTACAATTCTTACTTTTGACTCTCTATCAGATTCATCTCTAATTTCAGAAATTCCTTCAATTCTTTTATCTTTTACTAAGTCAGCAATATTTTCAATTAATTTAGCCTTATTTACTTGGTATGGAAGTGAATTAATAATAATTCTTTGTTTATTATTATTCATTTCTTCTATTTCACTTTCACCACGAACTATAATTTTTCCTCTACCAGTTGTATATGCTTGTTTAATTCCTTCTAATCCTAAAATAAGTCCTTCTGTTGGAAAATCTGGCCCTTTTATTATTTCCATTAATTGCTCATCAGTAACATTGTCTTCATCTATTATTTTTATAATTCCGTCTATAACTTCTGTCAAATTGTGTGGAGGAATATTTGTTGCCATACCTACTGCAATTCCTGATGATCCATTTATTAATAGAGCTGGTATTTTAGCTGGAAGTACTGTTGGTTCTTGTAAACGATCATCATAGTTTGGCATAAAATCTACTGTGTTTTTTTCAATATCAGTAAGCATTGTTTCTGCAATTTTTGCCATTCTTGCCTCTGTGTATCTCATTGCAGCTGCACCGTCTCCGTCAATAGATCCAAAGTTTCCATGTCCATCAATTAATGTATATCTTTGTGTAAAATCTTGAGCTAATCTTACCATTGCATCATATACTGAAGCATCTCCATGTGGATGATATCTTCCTAAAACAGAACCTACTGTATTAGCACATTTTCTATATGGTTTATCTGAAGTTATACCATCTTCATACATAGCATATAAAATTCTTCTATGTACTGGTTTCAAACCATCTCTTACATCTGGAAGTGCTCTTGATACTATAACGCTCATAGCATAGTCTATATAAGCTGTACGCATTTCTTTTTCAATGTCACGTTCTACTATTTTTCCGTCATTTCTTTTTTCGTCGTTTGCCTCCATTTTTTTACCTCTTTTCTAGTATTTTTCACTCTTTTATTATACTAAAATGCCCAAAAATTTGCAAGCAAAAATCGTTGTTTTTACCTGCAAATCATCAAAAATAATATTTATTTAATTAAAATTTCAGCAAGCTTTTTTTGCTCTTCTGTTAAATTAAAATCCTGCCCATTATTTTTTATAATTAAATGTAAATTTTCTATTTGTCTTGCCTGTTTTAATGTTTCTTCAAGAGGTAATGTTTGTTTTAATTTATCTTTTATTTTTTGATATTCTCTTTCCATTCCTTCAAAATTTTGACTTTTATAAAATTCTCTCCAATTATTTTCATATTTTCCTAATTTTTCTACATTATTAATTTGGTTTGCAAATTCAGTTTCAATATTACTACTAATATTATCTAAAATCACATTTTTTCCTTTTCTTATTAATGTTGTAACATTAGATGGTATCATACCTTTTTTTGATGTAAAATTTAGTGTAGAATCTATAACATCTGAAATTCCGTCAATTATTCCTCCATTTTTTATCGCATTTTGTGCTTGCGAAATATTTTCAAATTTACCAGTAAATATTCCAGTTATACTTTTTCCTATTTCAATTCCTTTTTGAACTGTAGTATTTATTCCTTCTTTTAATCCTCCTTTTATTAAACTATTTTTTATATCAATTACTTGATCTTCTATAAAATTTGGTAATACCCATCTCAGTCCTAAATCTATTGCAGTATTTACTACTTTTCCAACAGTTGTGTTTAAAAAATTGTTTTGCTCTTGGGTTGTTACCAACTCATTTTGATTTAATTGTTGATTATTTAAAGTTAATATATTTTCCATAAAATTTCTCCTTCTGATATTCATCTAATATTTATTTTTATTTTTAAATATTTTTATTAAATTACTCTAAATTTTTTCAGGTATTTTTTCTAATATTTTAAATTCATTAAATGTATTTTTTAATATAGAAATTTGAGTTGAATTAATATTATATGTATTAAAT
>OGYF01000047.1_pt1 | contig 131295 bp, 97 predicted proteins | sample 1576451 | NCBI WGS metagenome assembly OGYF01 (sample SAMEA3541505, study PRJEB24748) | human gut metagenome | biome: human gut; feature: human-associated habitat; material: faeces | place: China | collected 2012
AATTTTTTACTCTGCAAAGCTTCCCGACTCGTCCAGTATTCTGTTTCATTGACTCCTGGAATCGGAGGAATGACCGATTCAGAGCCTGTACATACCAACAGGTTCTTAGCTTCGTAAACCTGTTCAGCATACTGGATCAGGATATTTCCTTCATCCGTTTTCCCTTGGATCATGGCTTCTCCGGTAATGACTTCCACACCGCTTTCTTTCATCTTCATGCGGATGCCGGCCGTCAGCTTTTTCACTACTTTATTCTTCCGGGCAATGATTTTCGGATAATCAAAAGAAGGATTCTCTGCGCTCACCGCATATTTGGATGCATGCTTGATCTGATCGTACGTCTTAGCTGAATACAGCAATGTTTTGGTTGGTACGCAACCTTCATTCAAACATACGCCACCTAAGGCATTCTTCTCGAATAAGACAGTTGATAAACCACCTTTAGCTGCTTTTTCGGCAGCAGTATATCCGGCGGGACCACCACCGATAATGGCTACATCGTATTTCATGTTCATTAGATTAATTGAATTAATATATTCGGATTAATTTCTTTCAATATCGCTATAAAACGTTGTTCATCCTGCGGATAAAAGTTCCGTTTTTGCTCTTTTCCTGCTTGGATCGAATAATAAACGGTAAGGCCTTTATGCGGTTGTCCAGTTTGATGAATCTGCGTGATATAATGAATCGGGATAATGCCTGATCCACCTTGCAAATTGTTTGTTTCCGTAATGCTATACGGCATAAACACCACCGCATACAAACCTCCCAAAGGAACAGCCAACCAAATGGCCATGTTCAGCAGTTCGTTCGAAATAATTCCTCCGATCACACAGAGCAGAGCATAAACGGCATAAATAAGAATCCACCGATAGAGTTTCGGATTCCGGTAATCTTTTTTCAGCTGTGCTTTCATAATAATACCTTTAATGATCGTTACATGATAGAAGGTTCCTTTACTTGAATATCCGGATTATACTTTCGGAGACACTTCAGGAATTCTTTCTTATTCACCGGCGATATCAATAACCATTGCTGTTCTCCTTTATAAATAATCAGCCGGTCCAAAGACAAAGCATAGCTAGAAACAGGCAGGGCAGTAGGCTCGACAGCCGCAATTTCTTCTACCTTGAGTTTCTTTTCTGGAAAGAAACTACAATGTACGATCAACTCGCCGTCTGCTGTTATCTTATACCAGGTAGTCAGCATCAAATGAATCAGGAATAAAGTAATCAACAGCAAAGTAATCATTCTTCCCGGACTCTGCTCCTGAACAAAAGACAACACCGTACATATCCCCATGATCCAGATGATCATATGATACCACCATCCTATTTTCGATTTGAATGTTCTATCCATATAGATTCCACTATTAATTGGGTATGCAAACCCCGATTTATATTTGAGCTTGCAAGTTACAAAAAGTATTTGAAAAAAGAAACCTCTATGCCTACCTGCATCACGCAGCCAAACATAGAGGATAAGTTTTGATTAAGCACTAATTTGTATCTTTGGAGAAAAAAGTCTTAGAGCGTCAACCTTTTTTCAATCATCTATCAATGACTAAAAATAGCTTTTTTCTCTTTTTCCTATTTTTACATTTGCAAAAATAGAGCACGATAAGACTCTTTTTATTCCAAGTAAATAAAATATAAATATATCAAAGGCATAAAATATTGATTATCTTTTATTTTTAATAGTACATAAAGTCAAAAAATATAAATCAAATATGTAATCTAAATCGTATAAAATAGTTTTTTAAGGATAAAATAATTACCTTTACAGCGCTTGACAACATTTAATACCAGTAAATCATGTTTCGTCTGTTTCCGTGTATCTTATTTCTGCTCTTATGTTCTACCTTGAAAGCGCGCCCGTCATATACGGACAGTTTACGCTTAATGCTGCAGCAGCTGGACCAAGTGGTAGAAAACCGAAGTATTTATGACAACAGGAAAGAACAGAAAATAGAGCGGCTGAAAGAATCCATCTCGTTGGCTGGAAACGACTCCGTACGTTATGAAATTTATAATAAGCTATTCCGGGAATATTTTAACTACCAAACCGACTCGGCATTACATTTCGTTTCCTTAAAAGAAAACCTGGCCAAAGCCAAGCATTGGGATTATGAAGACGAACTGCGTATGAACCGTTCGGAACTATTTTCTACCATGGGTATGTATAAAGAAGCCATAGACATGCTGGAAAAAATTGATTCAAAGAAACTATCAACAAGTCAGTTGCGATATTATTATTCCATGTGGAATTCACTATACGGACTGATTGCCGGCTATTCGCTGACACAAAAAGAGCGGGATATCTATTATCAGACTTCTACCATGTATAGAGACTCGTTAATTCCTTTATATTCTCCGGATGTAGAAATATACTATCGGCTACAGGCCGGACAATTCATTGCCAGAAAAGCCTATCAAGAAGCCGTTGACGTTCTCAAAAGCGTCCCTGCTGAATTATTAGAAGGCCATTCCATCGGATTAGTTGCCTTCGATCTCTCAACCGCCTATGAAGGATTAGGAGATACTGAGCAAGAGATGTATTATTTAGCGAAATCGGCCATCGTCGATTTAAAACTGTCCATCAAAGAATATATTGCTTTGCACAAGCTGGCTTACCTGCTTTATCAGCAAGGTGATATCGAACGGGCTTATAAATATCTGAACCGCTCAATGGCTGATGCCGTTTTCTGCAATGCTCGTTTTCGGGCAATCAGCATCACCCAATCTTATCCCATTATCGACCAGGCTTACCGGATTAAATCGGCACAAGAGTTACAATTACGTCAAATATTGATGTCTATTTCTTTAGGAGTTTCACTTTTGCTCGTCGGTATGGTCCTCTATATTTACAGGCAAATGCGGAAACTGAAGGTAGCCCGTCTGGATTTGAGCAAGATGAACGAGCAACTGCAACATGTCAACAAGCAGTTGTATAAAGTGAATCAAGAGCTTTCCTCAGCCAATCTGATCAAACAGGAATATATCGTACACTATCTGGATCAATGTACCATGTATTTGGATAAGATGGAAAATTATCGCCGTTCCTTAGAGAACCTTTCGATCTCCAAAGACCTGAAAGCCCTGTTTAAGGCCATTAAATCAGAATCGTTTATCACGGAAGAACGAGAGAAGTTCTACAAAAGTTTCGATGAAACATTCCTGAGTCTGTTTCCTCACTTTGTAGAGTCTTTAAATGCCCTTTTACGGGATGACGAGCAGATTCATCCACATCCCGGAGAATTGCTGTCAACCGAATTACGCATATTCGCCTTAATCCGCTTGGGAATTACCGACAGCAACAAAATTGCCCGTTTTTTACGCTACTCATTGACTACGATCTACAACTATCGGAGCAAAGTGCGTAACAAAGCCAAGGATAAAGTGCAGTTTGAAACACTGGTAGGACAGATACAAAGCTGATCGTTCCATGATACCATATAAAAGAAATTGATTGACAGATAGAAATTATATATTTGACATACAACTACATATTTCTTATTTTTGTATCAGTAAGAAACATAAATATAGGAGGGAATCAAATGAGTGTATCATATCTGAACAAAGAAGACTTTACCACAAAGGTAGCCAATGTATGGAATGGTGGTGAATGGAAATATTTAGGAGATAAACCGGCTATTATTGACTTCTTCGCCACTTGGTGCGGACCCTGCAAGACCTTGTCTCCGATTTTAGAAGAGGTAGCCGACAAATACAAAGATCAGATTTATGTGTATAAAGTAGATGTTGATCAGCAAGAAGAACTGGCAGCTCTTTTCAATATCCGGTCTGTACCGTCTTTACTGTTTATCCCGATGGAAGGTAAGCCTAAAATGGGGCGCGGCGTTATGCCTAAGTCGGATCTGGAATATGCCATCAAATCAGTTCTTCTGTAAAACAATCATCAAATTGGAAGAGCATACCATCCATATTGAAAATAAAAATAGCGGGAACCAACAGTAATTCCCGCTATTTTTATTTGTTGCCATCACCTCTTCGCTTCCAGCAAAATGTCGTGTAGAAACGACCGAGGATAGATATATGGTTACTCCAATTATTTCTTTGTTACATGTACACGCTGGGTAGGAGCTAAATGCTCATTGCGATAATCAATTTCCTTCACAACTTCCTGAGCCAGATCCAAGAAGGCACGTCCGGTAATACTATCCGGATTCAGAGCGACAGGCTTTCCTTCGTCACCACCTTCGCAGATACTCTGAACAATAGGAATTTGTCCCAACAATGGAATATGCAGTTCTTCTGCCAGACGCTTTCCGCCTTCTTTACCGAAAAGATAATACTTGTTTTCCGGAAGTTCGGCAGGAGTAAACCAGGCCATGTTTTCAATCAGTCCCAATACCGGAACATTCACCTTATCTCCTGTAAACATACTGATTCCTTTACGGGCATCTGCCAAAGCCACTTCCTGAGGTGTACTGACAACAATTGCCCCTGTAATTGCCAACGTCTGCACCATGGTCAGATGAATATCACTTGTTCCCGGAGGCAGGTCAATCAGGAAGTAATCCAGTTCGCCCCAGTTGGCATCTCCAATCAACTGTTTCAAGGCATTACTTGCCATGGCTCCACGCCACAATACGGCATCTTCCTTGTTCACAAAGAAACCGATAGAAAGCATCTTCACCCCATAGTTCTCAGCCGGTTCAATCAGTTCACGGCCACCAACTTCCACCATATAAGGACGAGCCTCTTCCAAATTGAACATCTTAGGTTGCGACGGACCAAAAATATCCGCATCGAGCAATCCGACTTTATAACCTAATCCGGCCAATGCTACTGCTAAGTTGGCAGCTACCGTACTCTTACCTACGCCACCTTTTCCGGAAGAAACAGCGATGATATTCTTCACTTCAGGCAGCAATTTGTCCGGTTCAGGACGTGCCAGCTGGCGAGCCTTAACCGTAATATTATTCTTAATGTTGACATCCGGACTTACATACGTCAGGATAGCTGTTTCGGCAGCTTTTACCACCGAACGGATAAACGGATCGTTCGGTTTATCGAAAAGGAGGGAGAAGGTTACATTCATACCGTCGATACGGATATTGTCTTCCACCATGCCCATTTCAATCAGGTCTTTGCCTGTTCCCGGATAACGCACTGTTTTGAGCGCATCCAGAATTAATTGTGGATATATAGTCATACGAACTTAATTTATTTCGTTTTTAATTCTCGTTTATTTTGAAAACGATTCTCACGAGTTTATTTTCCGGAAGCCAAAGCACTCCGCTTGCTCCGGTTAAAGCTCCGGTAAGCATCGTATTCGATTTCTACTTCGGGTTCTATCCATTCTTCCCGCTCTTCACAAACAAACTGGATATACTTAATGTTCAAGCCACGGTCCAGCCATTGCTGTTCGTAATAGGTCCGGATGGAGAGAATCTCGTCGGCCTGTCCGCTGTGATACAAATCATCCGTCAGCACCTTGACCGGAAGATGATTGACTTTAGCCATCTCACAAGTATAGGTAAACATAAAGTTACTGTCCGTCTTGAGGTGAATCAGGCCATCGCCCGATAAGATTTCCCGGTATAACTTCATAAAGCGGGTAGAAGTCAGTCGCTTGTTTACCTTTTTCATCTGAGGATCGGGGAAGGTAATCCAGATTTCCGACACTTCGCCCGGAGCAAAAAAATGAGCAATCAGCTCAATGCTGGTCCGAAGGAAGGCCACGTTCGTCATGCCGCTTTCCAACGATTCCTTGGCACCACTCCACATACGGGCACCTTTGATATCTACTCCAATAAAGTTCTTCTCCGGGAACAACCGTCCGAGTCCAACCGTATATTCCCCTTTACCACATCCAAGTTCGAGTACGATCGGATGATCATTCTTGAAGAATTGCTCATTCCAATGCCCTTGCATCGGGAAACCCTGTTCCTTCAAAACACCGAACGGATATTGAAACACATGCGGATAACCCGCCATGTCATCGAATTTAGCTAATTTATTCTTTCCCATGTTGCAAAGATACTACTTTCCGATTCTTCAAGAAACGAAATCACAGGTGAAATCATAAGATGATATAAGCATTTAAATAAAAAATACAAATGGTAAATTTTCAGTTCTACTTATTTTTGCCATAAAAACAAACAAAAGATTATACCATGCAAAAGTTCTTTATTCTTATTAGTGTATTATTTTGTAACCTACTGTCAGCTAAAGATGCTGTCGACTACGTAGATTGTTTCATCGGAACGTCCAATTCAAGATGGATGCTAGGACCTTATGCACAAGTTCCTTTTGGAATGGTCCAAATAGGACCTGACAATCAAGGAAACAAATGGATGGGTGGTTACGAATATGCCATTCATTCCGTATCTAGCTTTTCACACATTCATGCTTGGACTATGGGTGGGTTATCTGTAATGCCAACAACAGCAGACCTAGCTTTAACTAATCCAGGGCCAGACTCTCCTTACAAAGGAGCCAATGCAGGATATCATTCGCGTATCATGAAAGAAACAGAAAAAGCATATCCAGGTTATTATGCAGTAGAGCTTTATGACCATCAAGTCAAGGCTGAAATGACTGCCACTACACATGGTAGCTTTCAAAAATACACATTTCCAGCATGTAATGAAAGTAGGATTCTATTCAACCTCCAATTCCCTACAGAATGGGATTATGGGTTTACGGTAAAAGATGCTCAAATTACTAAAATCAGTTCAACAGAATTAGAAGGTTATGCTGATTGCCAATCAGGAAGCTGGTCTGACTGGAACGATTACAAATTACATTTCATTATCCGTTTTGACAAACCTTTTTCAGTCATGAACGGAATAAAAGATGGTCAATCCATTCCTCAAATATCTTGTATGAAAGGGAAAGGAGACATTGGAGTCTATGTCGTATTTCAAACCAATCAGGACGAGGTAATCCAAGTTCAAACAGCCTTATCCTTAGTTGATATAGAAGGAGCCAGAAAAAATATGCAAGCAGAGCTTGATCCCTTCCACTGGAACTTTCAAGACTGTGTTTCAGCTGCAAGAGAACAATGGTCAAACTTATTAAACCGGATCCAAATTGAAGGAGAGAATGAAACTGATAAAGTTAAATTCTATACCAATTTATACCGAGCCTATTGTGGCAAACAAACCTGGAACGATATCGACGGACGTTATCGAGATGCCAAAGAAGTAATCAGAACAGCTCCGTCCGGAAGTTGTATTTATGGAGGTGATGCTTTATGGAACACTTACTGGAATTTGAACGGACTGTGGTCTATTCTTACTCCACAAGTCATTAACAACTGGGTTACAACAGAACTAGAAATGTACAAACATACAGGCTGGACCTGCAAAGGACCCGCAGGTATTGAATATTCAGGCATCATGGAAGGTTCACACGAAATTGCACTCATGGTAGCAGCCTATCAGAAAGGTATACGAACGGATGGGGAAGCCATATATAAAGCTATTCGAAAAATGGTTACAGAAGAAGGGATTCGTCTTGATTATGGCGGAAGCACCGGACAGATCAACCTATCTTATTATGACCGATTCGGTTATATGCCACGAGAAATAGACGTCGTTTCGAAAACCCTCGATTATGCCTACGATGATTTTTGTGTAGCACAATTAGCCAAAGCGTTAGGTAAAAAGAAAGATATGAAGTGGCTTCTGAAGCGGTCTGAAAATTACAAGAATGTATTTCACCCTCAACTGGGTTATGTGGTCCGCCGAGATAGTACTGGTAATTGGGATACAGAATTTGATCCATTCTCCAACAAAGGTTTTATAGAAGGAAATTCATGGCAATACTCCTGGTATGTACCTCACAACATAGAAGGGGCAATTGAACTGATAGGAGGAAAGGATTCTGCAACAAACCGCCTGTTAAATGGCTTCCAAAAATCAGAGAAATACAATTTTGCCGCACATGCGTTCGACAGGACTTCCGGCCAACGTGCCGAATATTATATCAATCAAGGGAATGAAGTTAATATGAATGCAGCATACATCTTCAACTATTTGGATAAACCCTGGTTATGTCAAAAATACACAAGGGCCATTTTAGACCGTTATTACGGAGCAACACCTTATCATGGTTGGGAAGGGGATGAAGACGAAGGACAAATGGGAGCTTGGTTCGTCATGACTTCTTTGGGTTTCTTTGAAATGAATGGTGGAGTCACTGAAAATCCATCTATAGAATTGACCTCTCCTTTATTCTCAAAAATAACGATCAAGTTAGATCCCAACTATTACCCTGGAGATCAATTTATCATTGAAGCACAAAATAATTCAGTTGAGAATAAATATATTCAATCAGCTTATTTGAATGGGAAAAGGCTAAAAGAACCTAGAATATTATTTAAAGACATCGTAACTGGAGGTAAACTGGTATTGGTAATGGGTAAAGAACCCAAAGAAAAATGATTTTAGCCAGACATTAACACGAATGTCACAGGCTTCTTGTATCTTTGTCGATCGATAAACAGACACAAAATATGGAAAGAAACAACAGACCGTTGATATTGATCACGAACGATGACGGATTCAGAGCGAAAGGAATCCAGGAATTGATCAAAGCCCTCAAAGATTTAGGAGAACTGGTAGTCATGGCTCCCGACGGACCCCGTTCGGGCATGTCGAGTGCAATCACCTCACTGATCCCCATCAAATACAAAGTAGAATGGGAGGAACCGGGTGTAACGGTATATAGTTGTACAGGCACGCCTGTCGATTGTGTCAAATTAGCGATTAATGAAGTGCTGGACCGTGAGCCGGATTTGTTGGTTTCCGGTATTAACCATGGAGGCAACATGGCTATCTGCGTCAATTATTCCGGTACGATGGGAGCCACAGCCGAAGGTTGTATCTTTGGCGTTCCTTCTATGGGGGTTTCTTTATTAGATCACCGGGCCGATGCAGATTTTACGGAATGTTGCCGTCTGGGCCGATTAACTGCCGAAAAAATCCTGGAGAAAGGCCTTCCTCATGGAACATATTTGAATTTGAATGTCCCAACAGACATTCCAGTCAAAGGACTGAAAATATGCCGACAGGCAGATGGACGTTGGGTAAAAGAATTCAAGCGGGGAGAAGATGCCGCCGGACAAACCGTCTTCTGGTTAACCGGTTATTTCCGGAATGACGACCAGCATGACGACAACGATGATAAATTACTGAACGAAGGATATGCCTCACTCGTTCCCTGCAAGATAGACATAACCGACTATGCCTTTATGCAGGAACTGCAAACGTGGGATCTTTAATGCCTCATCTGCCATGAAATATTATCTCATAGCCGGTGAAGCATCCGGAGACTTGCACGCATCCAATCTGATGCGTGCCATCAAAAATACTGATCCGCAGGCTGATTTCCGTTTTCTAGGCGGGGATCTGATGAAACAAGTAGGAGGGACTTTGGTCAAACATTACCGGGAAATGGCTTTTATGGGTTTTATCCCTGTGCTCATGAACCTGCGAACCATACTCCGTAATATGCAAGTCTGCCGGGAAGATATCCGTCAGTACCAGCCGGATGTCGTTATCCTGATTGATTATCCTGGCTTCAATCTGAAGATTGCCAAGTATGTGAAGACTGTTCTCCATATACCGGTGCATTATTATATTTCACCGAAAATATGGGCGTGGAAACAATACCGTATCAAGGATTTCCGGAAATACGTAGATCATCTCTATTCCATCCTTCCTTTTGAGCCTGCATTCTTTCAACGGTTGGATTACCAAGTGGACTATGTAGGGAATCCTTCTGTTGACTCCGTTTCGAACTATCAGCAGAGAGAATCGGTCGGAAAATCGACCTTCTTCCGGATGAACCGGTTGGCCGATAAGCCAATCTTGGCCTTACTGGCTGGTAGCCGTAAACAGGAAATCCGGGATAACTTGCCCGTTATGCTGCGAGTTGCCGCCCAGTTCCCGGAATATCAGCCCATCATAGCCGGAGCTCCGGGGATAGATCCTGCATATTACCAGCAATATACGGATGGTTCTGTCCGGATTCTTTTCCAGCAGACTTATCCGCTTCTGCAACACAGTGATGCAGCGCTCGTTACGTCGGGAACAGCCACCCTCGAAACGGCCTTGTTCCGGGTACCGCAAGTTGTTTGTTATTACGTACCTGCCGGACGACTTGCCTCGTTTATTTTCCGGCATTTCTTTCATACCCCTTATATTTCACTGGTCAACCTGATCTCCGGAAAAGAAGTCGTGCAAGAACTCTTTGGTGAACGTTTCTCCGAAGAAAACATTACAACCGAATTGAAACGTATTATACACGATAAGACTTATCGGGAGACCATGCTGCAAAACTATGATGAAATGATCCGGATTCTGGGGAAACCAGGAGCTTCCGCCCGTACAGCCGAGTTAATCGTCAAACGAATCAAACATTAACTTCTTTTTGCATCAGATTATGCAGCGAATAACCTGTACATGCCATCTTTCTTTATAGAAATTAAAAATTTAAGGGGAAATACGATTATGAAATTCTGGAAGTACACTTGGTTGATGCTGACAATGACGATGAGCTTATTCGGGTTGAGCGCCTGTCAGGACGATGATGATTATTCACTGGACAAATTTGCCATTGAAATTATGACAGTTGTGCCGGATGGCAGCACGTATTATTTACGTCGGGATAACGGAGAAAAATTATGGCCGTTCGCAACAAACTGTCCGGGTTATAATTTCTCAAAAACGAGAGCACAAGTTAATTATACCATGCTATCCGATTCAATCCCGGGCTTTAGTCACGGTATAAAGATCAATTGGATAGAGAATATTCTGACAAAAAAAATATCTCCTTACTTAGCGGCAGAAAATGATTCCGTTTATGGAACAGATCCTGTAGAAATAATAGATATGGCGATAGGAGACGGTTATCTAAATATTCGTTTTGCAGCCAATTTCGGTAACACAGGAGTCAAACACCTGATCAGTCTAATTCAGGATCAAACAGCAAATACCCCTTATGCTTTGGAATTCCGTCACCAAGCATATGGAGATAAAGCATCATTTGCAGCAGAAGGCCTAGTGGCATTTGATTTATCGTCACTACTTGATACAGGAGGAAAAACGGTCGAACTGACTATCAAAGTGAATACTTTTGAAGGCGAAAAGACGTATAAGTTGGCATATAATTCAGAACCGAAGTATATGTATTCCGAGCCTGATGAAATCATTTCATCCGACGATTTAAGCAAGAATATTCATTGATTTTATATAAACCTTCCCACATAACTTTTTTATCATTTATTAGTTCAAACGCAAGACATCGTGAGATATCTTGCGTTTTTTATAGCCAACCTTCTTGCTTATACCAGCTGATACATTCTTCCAATCCTTTCCGAAGCGGATATTCCGCTTGAAATCCTAAGTCCTGCTGCAAAGGCGTAATGTCACAAATCCAATTCCGTTGCTTTAATATCTGATATTTATCACTGTTCAGCGTCATGCTTTTATGAAACAACCGACCAATTTTTTCAGAGAAGACACAAGCCGTATAAACCAATGGCAACGGTACACGGGCATGCAAAACATGCTTTTTATGCAAAAGCTCCTGAACTAATCGAGCAAAAGAAGCATCGGTATGAACATCACCGTCTGCCACAAAATATTCCCGATTACGTATATCTTCCTCCTCAAGAGCAGACAATGCCACCCGAGCCAGATCTTTTACATAAATAAAAGTAATCCGTTGTGGTATCTTCCCTACAGCCAGATCCAGTCCTTGCTGAATACTTTTAATCTCCAGGAAATAATCTTTTTCTCCCGGACCATAGACACCTGTTGGACGCAGAATCACGTATGGGAAAGCATGCTGTTGCCGCAGATAATTTTCTGCCAGCAATTTACTCTTTCCATAGTCTGTATTCGGCGTCTGCGGATCGGTCAGCTTGATCGGCGTGAAACCCGTTTCATCTCCAATCCCGTAACTACTAAGACTACTCATCAGCAGGAATTTCTCCGGAGGACAATAACGAGCCAATCCTTCCATAAAGCGACGTGTATTTTCGGCATTTACTTCATAGAAAAGAGCCTTGTCGGTCGTCTTGGTCAGTCCGGCATTATGGATGACATAACGCCAACCTCCATTCTCTTGAGCAAAGGCTTTCAACTGGCCATCCAGTTCTTTTTCATGTGCATAATCCAGTTCGATAAAACGAATCCGCTCGTCTTGCAGATGTCTCCGGCTACTATGCGACCGGACTCCAGCCCAGACTTCATACCCTCGCTTTAAGGCTTCTTCCACTAAAAAGCCACCGATGAAACCGCTGGCTCCCGTAATCAATATCTTATCAACAGGCTTCATTCTTCGTTATTCCTCATATAAAAAACATAATAATACCACAGCAGACCAATCCAATTCAGGACTACAATCGTCAACATCCAGAGCAACTTCTGCTTCCTGTCAATAAATGGATTCTGCGAGACAGCCTTGCAACCGAACAGAATGACGGCAATACCGGCTATCATACCTAATTCCGGGATTCCGATAAAAGCTAAAACAGGTGAGTACATGGTTCAATCGGTTGTTTGTTCATGATTCTTCAATACACGATGAGGCAAATTTCCATGACCGATCAATTCGATCGGACAGGCATATTGTTTATCCAGCCACTCCGATGAAATATTCGCTCCCGAATGATAATGCAGGGATTCATTCACACAAGCGATATTCTTCACCATGGAAAGTACCGTACCAATGTCGTGCGACACCAGAACGATAGCACTCTCCCGGTTGATTTCTTCGAGCAACGGATAGAATTTCGATTCAAACCGCTTATCGACATACGAATTCGGTTCATCCAGAATCAAGACCTGCGGACGCGAAACAATGGAACGTCCCAGCAGGACACGCTGTAACTGTCCGCCGGAAAGTTCGGCTATCGAATGCTTCTGTACGTCTTTCAGTCCCATCTGTACGATGACCTCTTCAATTCGTTCCCGCTGAGCTGCTGTATAAGACCGGAACAGAGGCTTTTCAGCGGCTAATCCAGAGGCTACTACTTCCTGTACGGAGATCGGAAATTTCCGGTCAATATTGCTCATCTGGGGTAAATAACCGATCTTGATACCATCCACAGGTTTCCCTTGGTGATAAAAACGAATGTCTCCGGCTTTCGGAGGCAATAAACCCAGAATAACTTTCAGCAGCGTAGTCTTCCCACCACCATTTGGTCCGATGATTCCCAAGAAATCATGTTCCCAAACCGTCAACGAGACATCTTTCAAGACGATTTTCCGGTCGTAACCGGCTGTTACCTGTGTCAATTCAATCAGTTTGTCCATCTTTTCCTGCCAATATAGTTGCCAAACGAATCATTTCATCATGCCAGTTATAACTCAACGGATTGATCGTTACCAGTCGGCATCCGGTTTCCTGGGCTATCAGTTCGGCATTCTTCTGGTCAAATTCCTGCTGCACGAAAACGACTTTCGCCCCCGACTGTGTAGCCGTCTCCAGTAACTGTTTCAGTTGGGCGGGAGAAGGTTCTTTCCCATCTAACTCGATACAAAGCTGTTTCAAACCGAACTCACGGGCAAAATAGGTCAGAGCCGGATGATAGATAATAAAAGCCGTACCGGCTAATGATTGTAACAGCTGCTTCATTTCTGCCTCTGTGCTGTCTATTTCTTCGATCAGCCGCTGATAGCCGGCCCGATAAATTTCCTGATTCTCCGGATCAAGTTTGATGAAAGCCTGACAGGTATTCTGGGCAATCACCCTGGCACCGGAAATAGAAGTCCAGATATGAGGATCGACCGATCCGTGATGGTGATGATGGTGAGTTTCACCTTCCTCATGCGCTTCTTCCTCGTTCTTGATCAGTTCCATTCCTTCCGAAAGATCAAAGACAGCCATATCCGGATTCTGGCTTTGCAAATTCTTCATCCAAGCCTGTTCAAACCCAATTTCTCCAATACGGAAATAGGCTTGACTCTGACTGATCTGAACCATTTGTTGGGGTGTAGGATCGTATGTTTCCGGGCTTTGTCCGGCAGGTGTCACACAATTAATTTGGAAAAGGTCTCCAGCTATCTTCTCTGCAAAATACCGCTGTGGCTCGATGGTAACGGATATCGTCCGTGTTCCTCCCTCTTTCTTCCCTTGGCAGGCCGACAGGCCTACGATAGCCAACAGCAAATATATCCAACAATGTATCCTCTTCATAAATAAATATTTTTGGCAAAGATAGGAATTTTATTCTTTGGGTTTGGCGTGAAGGTAGCAAAAGGTCACTCGCCTGTTAAAAATACAAAATATGAATTTATATAGGGTTACAAGTTATGTATCCTTTTTCTAATTTTGCGGCGAAAATAAAGAACGGCACAAAGCATTATGATAAATTTTATTTCTATTTCAATCCGCTATAAGAACAAAATCCATGATTTCCATTCATGGGGTGCTGCCGCTTTGATTTAGCCGTTATCCTTCCATTTTTGCTTTTTATTTTCAATTAATCGTATCATCCTTAATCCATTTTATTTATGAGCAATCTCAAGACGCTCATAGTGCTTTGCTGTACGGCACTATGTAGTCATGGCCTGCATGCCCAGCAGCGAGTGATGGGTATCGAAGAACTGTTCCTTCTGGCTGATGAAAACAGCCAGAGTATTCAAACGTATAAGACTGGTAAAGAAGTAGCCGACGAGGCTCTGAAAGTAGCCAAAGCCCAACGGCTGCCAGATATTAATGCTTCTCTATCGGCCAGTTACTGGGGCAATGGGAAGTTATGGGACCGAGATTTTAGTCACCCTACATCGATCGATATGCCGCATTTCGGAAATAATTTTGCCCTTGAGGCAGAGCAGGTCGTTTATGCCGGTGGAGCCATCACCAGTGGTATCAAATTAGCCGAATTAGGGAAACAAATGGCCGAGTTGTCCTGGCAGAAGAACCGTCAGGAAATCCGTTTTCTGCTGACCGGATATTATCTGAACTTATATAAACTGCATAATCAGATTCAGGTCTTGCAGAAGAATCTGGAACTGACGGAAGAGGTGATTGCCAACATGAAAGCCCGCTGCGAACAAGGAACCGCTTTGGAAAACGACATTACCCGTTATGAACTGCAACGTGAAACCTTGAAGTTGCAACAGACGCGGCTGGAAGATGCCTGCCGTATCATGAATCACCAGCTGGTAACAACCCTGCATCTGCCTGAAGAGACGATTTTGATTCCTGATACGACTTTGCTCGACCAGCAGATCCAGACACTAGCAGAAGAAGACTGGCAGAAGATGGCCACACAATCTAATCTGGACCTGCAACAGGCACAGGTGGATATTGACTTGAATGAGGCCAAAGTCAAACTGGAACGCTCGGAGCGTCTGCCTAAAATAGCCGTAGTCGCTGCCGAACATCTTGACGGACCGATTACCATTGAAGTGCCGGTACTAGACAACAACTTCAATTACTGGTATGTTGGCATTGGCATCAAATACAATATTTCTTCATTATTCAAGAATAACCGTAAACTCAAACAAGCCAAGCTGAATGTCCGCAAGGCTGAAGAGACTCACCGTCTGGCTCAGGAACAAGTGGAAAACGCGGTACAGGCAGCTTATGTCAATTTCCTCACTTCGTTTACCGACCTGCGTACGCAGATGAAGAATGTGGAGTTGGCCGACCAGAACTATCAGGTAACGAACAACCGATATGAAAACGAGTTGGCTTTGCTGACCGATATGCTTGATGCCAGTAGTACCAAGCTCAGTGCTGATCTGAATCTGGTCAATGCTCGAATCAATGTGGTTTATAACTTCTACAAGATGAAATATGTGACGCACACCTTATAATATCCGATTACTAACATAAAGACAAACAACAAGAATTATGGCTACAAGAAAAGTTCAAAAACTGATTTATAATACAGTTGTCATTTGTTTACTGATAGGCGGACTCGTCTATGTCTGCTCTCGTTTTATCCATTTAGGCAACGTGGAATATACCGACAATGCTCAGGTCAAACAACATATCACTCCGGTTGATACCCGCATTCAGGGTTTTATCCGGAAAATATATTTCGAAGAATATCGTCCAGTAAAGAAAGGTGATACCCTCGTAGTTATTGAAGATGCCGAATACCGGCTACGTTTGGCTCAGGCTGAAGCGGATCTAGCCAATGCTTTATCCGGACAGCAGGCCATGAATGCCGGTATCGCAACGACACAGAACAATCTTCGGGTAAACGATGCCAGCATCGAAGAAGTACGTGTACAGATGCAGAATGCCAAACGCGAACTGGACCGGTATGAAAAGTTACTGCGGGAAAAGGCTGTCACCCGCCAGCAGTATGATAATATCAAAACAGCTTACGAAGCAACTAAAGCCCGGTATGATCAAGTCTCGCGTGCCAAGCAGTCCACTTCTTTAGTAAAAAGCGAACAGACACACCGTCTAGGCCAGAATGAAGCAGCCGTCCGGTTGGCAGAAGCAGCCGTCGAACTGGCTCGTCTGAACTTGTCTTATACCGTCATTGTAGCAACATGCGATGGTGTAACCGGGCGGAAGGATATCCACGAAGGGCAGCTTGTCCAGCCCGGACAAACGATGGTTGACATCGTAGATGCCAGCGATCTTTGGGTGATCGCCAATTATCGTGAAACACAGCTTCCGCATATCTCGGAGGGAGCCCAGGTAACTCTCACAGCCGATGCAGTTCCGGGAATTGTCTATACAGGTACCGTCGAATCAATCTCAGACGCAACAGGTGCTGCTGTCTCTTTGATACCCCAAGATAATGCGACTGGAAACTTCGTCAAAGTCGAACAGCGCGTACCAGTACGTATTAGTCTGGAAGGTAATGATCCGGAGAATTTGAAGCGCCTGCGTGCTGGATTCAATGTAGAATGTAAAGTAAAATACTGATTATGGGAGCGCCTCAGTTAAACGGTCCGTTTACCATGCCGATGTTTCGGGCCTTTGTTCCTCGACAGATTCAGCCTTGGATTTACCTTTTCTTTGCCGTCACATTCCAACTTTCCGGAGGTCTTTATTTGGGAACATTAAATCAGATGATCGGAGAGACCACACTCATGCGCGAAGATTTACTGATGTGCCTGTATTGTAATCTGGCAGGAATGGCCATCTATTTTCCGGTTTTGTTCCGGATGAAGTTTCGCTTCACAAACAAGACTTTACTGATTGCTGCGGCTACCGGTGTCTTGTTTTGTAATTTGCTGGCTCCATACATTACCTGCCTTCCCTTGTTATGGGCAGTCTGTTTCATTGAAGGTATTTGCAAGATACAAGGAACGTTTGAGTGCATGTCGAATATCCAATTGTGGATGACACCCCAACGGGATTTTACCGTATTCTTCCCTTGGCTGCACATCGTCATATTAGGCAGCATGCAGCTGGCTGATATTCTTTCGACGTCTTTCATGTATTACTATCACTGGAGTTATATGCACTTATTCATCGCAGGGCTGATGCTGGTCGATCTCCTGATATTATATACATGCACCCGCCATTTCCGGATTATCAAGAAGTTCCCGCTCTTCGGTATTGACTGGCTGGGAGCTGTACTTTGGGCTACGTTGCTACTCGAAGTGGCTTACTTGTTTGATTACGGCGACTGGTACGACTGGTGGAATAGCCCAGTCATACGCAGGCTTTCCGTAGCGATTATCATAACTTTTTGCATCAGCCTCAGACGAATGTTGACTATCCGCCATCCGTATTTTGAACCTAAAATGTGGACGTATCGTTACCTGTTTCCCATCCTGATTTTAATTACGCTGGTAGAAGCCTTTCTGGCTACGGAACATGTATTGGAAGAAATCTTCTGCTCAGAGGTCATGGATTATGAAGAAATGGTAAGTGTCCGATTGAACTGGTTCGTTTTGATCGGTATAATTGCCGGATGCCTGTTTGCATACTGGTGGATGCATGTAAAACGTTTCAATTATTTACGTCTGATCATCGTAGGTATATTGGGACTTATCGGATATTTGTCTGGCTACTACTTCCTGCTGACAACCGAAATCCCGATTTCAGAGCTGTATCTTCCTTCCATATTTCGCGGTTTCGCCTACGCTATCCTGAGTGCGACCTTCATGGTCTGCCTGGAAGAAATCATGACATTCCAACATTTCTTTCAGGCACTAAGCGTATTCAATATGCTACACATGGTCGTGGGAGGCGTGATGGGAGCAGCCCTTTATACCCAGGGATTCTCTTATTATGTAACCGACAACATGGCGCGTTATGGCGCGTCTGTCGATCGTGTTGCCGTTTCGCAATCAACCTTCCAGATAGGACATTTTATAGAAGATTTTGTCCAAAAGATAATGGAAATCAGTCTTAAACAACTATACGGATGGACACTGTATGCTTGTATCTTGCTGTTATTACTTTTCTTGATATACGATGCCCCCATTCGTCGTGAGCTGAAACCGATGCCCTCTTGGAGAAGTTTGCGGAAAGAGGTAGCCAAAGCATTCTTAAAAGATCCTTCTAAATAAGACTACAGTAGATCATGCTATCGGATTATTTGGTTCTTCTGGTTTATCCAGAAGAACCAGAAGGTCAAGGCTTATACTCCAGCTTCTCGCCGTGAATTTGCTTGATACCTTTTTTGTTAGGACGGAATAGTCGTAAAGCTTTTCTTTTTCCGAAACTTCATGGGCCGTTACTTCCTGAATATATACCGATTATCTATATTTGCACTTGAATGGTTTCAATCAAATAAAAACTACTATCATGAAAACTTTCTTATTAGATATTGCCGACCGTTTTCGTCGTTTTGATGAACAATTAGATGTAAAAGCTTTGCTATGCAATAAATCCTGGCAGGTGTTTAATGATTCCGGAGTGAAAGAAATTTATATCTTTCAAGAAGATGGTTCGCTGATTATTTCTCTTAATGGAAAAGTAAACAGAGCCACGTGGCAATATATTCCAGTCAATCGCTCCCTGATTATCAACTTGGATAACGAATCATATATGCTTCATCCTTTTTTCCAAGATGAAAACTTGTTTACACTACAATTGGACGGTACTCAAGAATTTTCATTTTTAATTAACGAAATACGAAAACCTTTTTTTCCTATTAACTCTCTTTCAGATCTAAAACTTTATCTAAAAAATAAAGAACAGTTACAAATTCAACAACAAATAGAAAAAGAAAAGCAACTAATATACCAACGAATAGATAATAAACAAACAGAACTATCTAAAATTCAACAAGCAGAAAAAGAGAAACAACAAATGCTTCAAATTCAACAACAAGCAGCAGAAGAAAGACGATTAATGATCCAACGAAGAGAAAAGGAACGAATCGAGAGGATCAAGAATGAAAGAAAGAAACAACTTCAGTCTTTTATTGAAACAAGTTTATCAAAAGATGAACATTACTTAAAAATGAAACAAAGAGAAGATAAGTATTCTGCATTTCCTGTTTTATTAAGCATAATAACATTTTTCATAGCATTCCTCTTCAATAAATATTATATCACTATAATATCAATAGGAGGCATACTGATAATAAGTAGTATTATTTATTCTAATTATTCTTTTAAGAAAAGAACTAAATATGAAAAAAATGCAACCAAACTTCTTACCGAGGAATTTAACCGTAAATATCCGGAGGAAGATGACTAATCCTCGTTGATCAGTATAATGGCAAGGTTCAGAAACTGTAATCCCCCTCAAAATATTCTTCCCCACAGCCAGGAAAGGTCTAATCCAGGCAGATTCGGACTTTCTCCACCCGTCGAAAACAGTAATCCGCATGGATTTGAAGTTTCCACACCCGTCGAAAGTCTTACTCTTGACAGAATAGTATTTTCGACGGCCGTCGAAAGTTTTAATCCACGCGGATTTGTATTTTCGACGGAGTGTGTATTGATATTCCTTTCTTTTTTACCTCATTCTCTTTTCTGTTTAAATATAATCCGTATCTTAGGGCAGTTTTATTCATCTAAAAATGATCATACTATGAAACAGATTGAATCTTTTCGAACCGCATCTTTACGTAACAACGAAGATTATGGTTTCCACACGTTAGTAATCAAAGCCCTTTCTTATTTGCCTGTTGTTTCTGAAGGAACAACAGACCCGTTGAAAGCCACACGAGAGAATTACGTGTCGAGGTTTGAAGCATTCGACAAGGCTTATATGCAAAACAACAAGCTGGATGAAGTAGAAGTACTTAGCGCAGCCGATACAGCCGTCGATGAGGCATACTCAGCTTCGAAGGCTTTCATTAACGCCATGCGCCGACACCCGGATGAGGCAAAACGTGCCGTAGCGGAAGAAGTTGGCAGGATTTACGACAAGTATGGTAATCCGGTAAAGTTGGGCTACTCCGAAGAATTAAGTATCTTGCGCAATCTGCTGCAAGAGATACAGAGTTATATCGACAGTTTTCTGGAACCGATTTACTTTACGGAATGGAGAGATTATCTTTCTGAAACGACAGATGCTCTGGAGAATGCGATGAAAAGCCGTACCGATGCCGAGAGCCGGAAGGATAAAGGTATTATCCAATCAACCCGCGAAGCGACAGACGAAGCGTACCGTGAGTTTACTGACCGCGTCAATGTCGTAGCGGCCTACGAAGGAGGTACCAAATACGACCAGTTTATCGACTATGTAAATGCCCTGATCAAACAACACCGGGCAAATCTGAAAGCCCGTACAACCCGAAGCAGCAAGAAAAAAGATGGGGATCTAACTTTCAAGCCGGTGGATCCGGCAGAAAACAACCCAGAAGAATAACAAACAAACAGGCGGACTTTCATCCAAAGATGATCAATCGTCATCCCGAAGATGAAAGTCCGCCTCGTATTTCAATAAAACGGAGCAGGATAGATCAGAAGCAGATACCTACCCGGAAACCGATATTGTTCCGTCCGTTCTCCACATAATTCAGCAGATTCGTTTTATTCGTGGCATAACTGTAATAAAGGGCCACATGGAAGCCGTAGCGATAATAACGCTTGGGATTGATATTCATACCAATTTCCGGCGAAACGTAGAAACCCCACGGGCGCTCGTAGATACTCGTAGCATTCAGATAGGTCGTATTCTGTTCGTACATCGCACCCAGTTTGGCTGCCACATAAGGACGAATATACCCGTTGTCGTACACATAATAACGGCCAAAAGCACCAAAAGGAACTTGGAAAGAAGATTGTTGCTGATCGGTCGTCAGACTTGCCGTCGGAGAAAGCGGGAAGGTTTCGCGCCCTACATAACGGTGGTTGGTATGAAACGAGGCAAACACACCGGCTGTCCACTGAGAAGTAATCTCATAGCCCGCATCCAGGTTCATACCCCAGACACTGAACTTGTTCGCATAGTCGTTCTTGCCGATCGGTGCATTCATCTGCCAGTCCAGGCTGAAACTCAAATCATCGGCAAACGATTGTGCCTGCCCTTTGATTCCTATCAACGACAAACACAACAGGAATAAACTGGTTATTATCTTTTTCATTGCATGATTCTCCTCTTATTTATGGTTGATATATGACGATTGTTCAAACGATTGCTTAATGGCCCGTTGGATCAGCATCACGTCTGTGTAAGTATTGCCGTACGTCAGGCCCTCACTATTAGCAAGCCAGATAACAGGAAGCTGATTATTCTCTGTCTCCTTATTCCGCAAATCCAACATCTCCAGGACGATATTCCCTGTCTGGTAACTATAATTCACCGTATAAGGATAATACCATCCGCCAGTCCAGAAAGAGCCCCAATAGAACGGGTCCCACCAACCATCCCAAAAGCCTCCGACAATACCAACCATGTTGACATTGTTCTCGATATAAGTCATCTGAATACCCAAGTCGGCATCCGCCTTGTTTTCGGTCCGCGTATATCCGCGATTATTCATCTCGCTTTCTACCGTCGAAACAAGCTTGTCGGTATTCTCATTACGCATATAGGCTGTTTTCAACCCACCACCGGCTGTCAAGATACTGTCGGGCAAATAGTATGTTTTTGCCCCCGAGAAATCAGCCTGTTCATCATACTGCGTATACACTGTAAAGTCGCTATCAAGCTGGTTGAGATCAGGATTCTTCTCACAACTGCATAAAGCGATTCCAGCAAGAACTAAATAAAACAGATTCCTTTTCATAATGTTATTTTTATTGTTCACGTATAAAAATACAAGTTTCCGGCCATAAATCCAAGAGAGCAAGATTCATTAACACGCTGGTCAAGGGGTATATACAATAAAAAGTTCCATAATGGCAACGACAATCTTCATGAAATCATGGAATCTGTAATTTCCTGATCTTCCGGCAATCCCATTCAGGATTTTCCTTTTTATAGAAAATAAAGGAAAGATAGGACTTATACACGTATGACTGATTCAGAATCAATGACAGGTTGACATACGCATCTTGTCACCTGACAAAACATCTTTCCCCAAAAATGAATCATCAAATTTCAGGTAGCCATGATGGAATTGCCCCAATTTATTCCTACCTTTGCTCCATGAACATTAAACCTTTATGGCATTGAACGAGAAAGATTTTGAAATCATGGCACCGGTGGGTTCGTATGAATCCCTGATGGCGGCTATACAAGGGGGAGCGGATTCCATTTACTTCGGAATTGAAGGATTAAATATGCGTTCACGCTCTTCAAATAATTTTACAACAGACGACTTACGGAAAATCGTAGCCATTTGTCAGGAACATGGCTTGAAAAGTTATCTGACAGTCAATACGGTCATTTACGGAGAAGATCTGCCTTTGATGCGCGAGATCATTGACGCAGCCAAAGAAGCAGGTGTATCGGCTATTATTGCAGCCGATGTGGCAGCCATGGAGTATGCCAACCGGATCGGACAGGAAGTCCATTTATCCACCCAGCTGAATATATCGAATGCAGAGGCGCTGAAGTTTTACGCTCGTTTTGCAGATGTAGTAGTGCTGGCCCGCGAGTTGAATCTGGATCAGGTGTACGAAATTTATCAAGAGATACAGAAACAACAAATCAAAGGCCCGAAGGGAGAACTGATCCGGATTGAAATGTTCGCCCACGGAGCATTATGTATGGCGGTTTCAGGTAAATGCTATTTAAGCTTGCATGAGATGAATGCTTCGGCCAACCGTGGAGCTTGTATGCAGATTTGCCGACGAGGTTATACAGTACGGGATAAAGACAGTGATATCGAACTGGATATCGAGAATCAATATATTATGTCGCCGAAAGATCTGAAGACCATCCACTTCATGAATAAGATGATGGATGCCGGTGTACGAGTCTTCAAGATTGAAGGACGGGCCCGCGGACCTGAGTATGTACGTATCGTAACCGAATGTTACAAAGAGGCAGTCAAAGCTTATTGCGAAGGAACATTTACAGAAGAGAAGGTAGCCCATTGGGATGAACGCCTGAAGATGGTATTCAACCGGGGATTCTGGAACGGATATTATCTGGGACAGCGTTTGGGAGAATGGAGCAGCAAATACGGATCAGGTGCTACACGCAAGAAAGTGTATGTGGCCCGAGGAATCAAATACTTTGATAAGATCGGTGTGGCAGAATTCGAAATGGAATGTGGCACATTGAAAGTAGGCGATGAAATTCTGATCACGGGTCCGACTACCGGTGCTGTTATGCAGAAGGTAGAAGAAATTCGGGTTGATTTGAAAGCCGTACCACAAACTGTTAAAGGAGAACGTTTCTCTATCAAGGTAGCTGAGAAGGTTCGCCCGTCCGACCGCCTGTATGTCATGGAAGTAGTTCAACCTAAGAAAGAATTCAACGCATGAAAACATACGTTTATCAGCACGAAGACAAAGTACGGGATTATGAATGTGATCTGCAGGGAGTCGTAAACAATGCGAACTACCTGCATTACATGGAACATACACGTCATGAGTTCTTGCTTTCACTCGGCGAGAACTTCAGTGATCTGCACGACCGGGGGATGGATTTATTCGTCGCCCGGATCGAAATCCAGCTCAAACATTCCCTACGGAGTGGAGACCGTTATCTTTCCTGCCTGAATGCCAGTAAGGAAGGAGTAAAATTGGTGATGAGCCAAGATATTTATAAGTTACCGGAAAAAGAACTGGTTTCACGTGGCACAGTCGATTGCGTTCTGGTGGATAACGGAAAACTTTCACGAGGAGAATACTTCGATGAATTACTCAAACGAATCAAAAACCGAGCAACTATAGAAAATGAATGATTCTTTATTGTATACCATTGCCTTAACTATGGTAAACGGAGTGGGAGGTGTACTCTCCCGCCAGTTATTAAATTCATTGGGAGATGCTAAATCTATCTTCCAGGAGAAAAGACAGTTACTGGAACGTATTCCCGGAATCGGATCTATTCTAGCGGCAGAGATTAAAAATCCGGAAGTTCTCCGACGGGCGGAACAGGAGATCCGTTTTGCCGAACAGGAACAGATAGACATCTTATTATGGGACGACGAGAACTATCCGGCTCGTCTTCGGGAATGTCCGGATGCTCCTTTAGCGCTTTATTATAAAGGGAACGGGAATCTGAATACCCGTCATATCATCAGTGTGGTTGGAACCCGCCACGCCACACATTACGGTCAGGGAACAACAGCCCGACTGATAGAAGATTTAGCTGCTGCTTTTCCGGATACAATGGTTGTCAGCGGACTAGCTTATGGGATAGATATTTGTGCTCACCGGCAAGCATTAGCCTGTGGTCTTCCTACGGTTGCAGTATTGGCTCATGGTCTGGACCGTATCTATCCGTTTGCACATCGGCATATAGCGAACGAAATGCTGGCAAAAGGCGGATTACTGACTGATTTCCCCAGCGAAACCAATCCGGATCGTCCTAACTTCCTGAAACGAAACCGAATCATAGCGGGTTTATCAGAAGCAACTCTTGTTATTGAATCGGCAGAAAAAGGTGGTTCATTAGTGACCGCAGACATAGCATTCTCATATGATCGTGAAGTATTTGCTTGCCCCGGACGTATTCATGATTTATATTCGGCTGGTTGTAATCAACTAATCCGTCAGAACAAAGCAGCCTTGTTATCCTCTGCTCAAGATCTGATTGAAGCACTCGGTTGGCAACATGAAGACAAGCAGAGAAAACCTCAACAAACAGAACTTCTCTTTAGCGAATCGGATTCACCGGAGATACAGCAGGTATTACAGATTTTGCAAGATCAGGATGAAGTCCATATCAATCAGCTGACAAAACTGACTGGATTTCCAGTCCAACAACTGACGAACATCCTTTTCGAACTTGAAATGGATGGCCGCATCCGAACTCTTCCGGGAAATATGTACAAGCGGAAATAAAGGATACACTCGCCATCTTCCTTATTTACGTGATGACTTGAGGAATGCCCAGAAAGAGAAACAGGCCATTGCTGTAAAAGCCAGACTGGAAGTAACAGCTGCACCCAGTATTCCATAAGCAGGGATAAGGAAATAACCGGCAATAAGGAGAACGATCAACCCGACACACGAAGAGGCTGCACTGTACCGCACATGACCGCTGGCAATCAAGTACTGCGAGAGTATGGTATGACATCCGAAGGCGACGATTCCAACGGATAGGCCTCGGATAACGGAAGTGATGCCTTTGAACTCCTGGCTGAAGAGGTAATCGGTAAAGATCCATTCCGGAACACAGAGAAGACACAAGACGGCCACGAATGTTCCTAAGAATGTCAGTCGGAGCAGACGGAATGTGATTTGCCGTTGTTTCTGTGGATCTTTTTCCCGGGCCACTTGGCTGTTTGTTAAGAAACCAATAGAACGGCTGATATGCCAGACACTTTCAGATATACGTGTTCCTCCATCCAGCAGACCAACTCCGGCAAAGCCTAAGAAGCGTTTGATGAAGAAATAATTGATACGTGTCGTACAAACTTCAGCTAAGTTATCCACATTTCCCCATAATCCATAGACCAGCATTTCCCGCCAATGCAAAGAGGTTCGAGAAGTCTGAAGCAAACAGGAACGCAAATCCCGATACAGCCACCAAAGACTACAACCCAATGCGGAAAGGTTCGCTACATAAAGTCCGTACAGGTAAGCCTCTGCATCTTTCAGTCCGAGAATGAAGTAAAGGAAAAGCAATACAGGACAAAGCAATCCGCCCTGAATCATGAAGATCAGATTAAAAGCCCCGACCCGGTCTTGTCCCAACAGAAAACGGGAATTGGCTGTAATCAACGATCCGGTAAGCGAAAGCAGATAAACATCCAACAGATAGCCTAACGGAAACATACCAGCCAAAGCCAATACGGCCGTAGCCAACATAGATCCGAAGATTGCCCACAGATAGGCCGGAATAAAGACATCCCGCAAGGAATACCGGTGCATAAAGTACACGATCGTTCCTCCGCAGAAAATACTGTTGAAGGTAGTTACCAGATTAATGGAAGCAATCAGGATACCGACCAAGCCTAATCCTTCGGCTCCCAAAACCTTTGCATTGACAAAGATAAGGAGCAGATTGAGCAATGCCACCAGATAACGGGTACCTACGGTACCTAAAATGTTCTTCCACATGCAATGTCAGAATTTCAACTGATTGAGCAAGGTTACATACATCTGAATAGCCTCACGGATTTCCATCAGCCCAATATATTCATCCGCCGTATGGGAACGACTGGATTGCCCCGGTCCGATTTTTACCGAAGGGAAAGGCATCAAGGCCTGATCACTTAATGTAGGCGAACCGAACGGCTTCAAATCCATCATGGCCGTCCGCTGCAGGAAAGGATGATCCAAAGGCAACGACGACGAGTTCAGGCGGAAGCTGCGGGCTTTTACCTCACATTTCACCTGCTGGCAAATGGCTTCGTACAGTCTTTCGTTGGTGTAAAACTCATTGGTACGCACATCTACCACAAAGGTACACTTATCGGGTACTACATTGTGCTGTGTACCGGCATTGATCATCGTCACACTCATCTTGACCGGTCCCAAGAAATCACTCTGTTCGGGAAATACGTATGAACGAAACCATTCGATATCTAGCAAAGCTTCATAAATGGCATTGACACCTTCATTACGGGCAGCATGTCCGGCTTTACCTATTGCCGTACAATCCAGTACCATCAGTCCTTTTTCGGCTACTGCAGGTTGCATCCCGGTCGGTTCGCCAACGACGGCAAAATCAACAGGCGGCAAATACGGCAATACGGATTCGATACCTCCTTTTCCGGAAACTTCTTCCTCGCAGGATGCCAGGAAAACCAAGTTATAAGGCTGTTCCTGACGGGAAAGCAACGTAAATGCTCCATACAAAGAAACAACACTGGCCCCCGCATCATTACTGCCTAACCCATATAGCCGGTCTTCCTCATCGACTTCCGGAGTAAACGGATCACGTGTCCAGGCACTGACAGGCTTTACCGTATCAATATGCGAATTCAGCAATAACGTCGGCTTGGACGGATCAACCAGATTTCCGGCTATCATCCAAAGATTATTTCCCCGACGAAAGACTTTCTGTCCTGCCTGCTTCCATTTATTTTCCAGAAAGTCGGCAACCTCTTTCTCTTCCCGACTAAACGAAGGTATGGCTATCATGCCTTTCAGTATATCGACCGCTTCGTAATACATAGTTCCAATCTTTTATTCCGCCACGAAAATAATAATTTACAAGAAGATTTACAACTCTTCTTTATTTACCCTCCTGTTGCTTCCTTTCATTGTTTTTCATTATTGAGATAAGCTCTTCTCACAAGAATGAAAAGCACTTATCATCCAATTGAAAAATTCTTTTCATTATGCTGAAAAATTTTATTACCTGTTATTTAGTGCATTGGATTGACTTAAAATGTCTATAGCAGAGACTGGAAGAGAAATATTTTCTTCCAATCCGATCAGAGCATTAATAAGATACAGGCGGTTATACTGGTTTAAATCAGACGTGCGGATAGGCCTTTCCTGTACGATTTCTTCGGCCAATAAACGCTGCCTACGGGTTCCATTCAACAGATAGGTATGAGGGACAAACAGACCTTCCGAATTTTCCAAGACCACATTGCTGTATGAGGTATCGGTGATATACCCATCTTTTGTTATAAGAATATCATCACAGATTCCTTTTTGCCGGCTTAAACGCATCAAAGCCGAACGGTCTTCATATTTGAAGGTATAATCCAACGCACCGCCATCAACCAATTTGAGGGAACGGATCATCCGAGGTTGATAAGGAGAATAGGTGATTTCCCGAATCTGGGTATCATAAACTATCCGGCATTTAAAGACTCCTGAGCTGGCCTCTTCCGGTACTTCCTCGGGAAAAAGAGACAAATCCAGCGGATATTGCCAATGGGCAGCCGTCTGACGCATTCGTTGCAGATGCCATTCCAGCGAACAAAACGCACCATTGCATACACGGATCGATTCTATAAAACGAGGAGGATTCATCAACATGGTAAATAAACTTTTTGTAAGACTTCCTGATATTCGGCAGAACAATCACTATTGACGGTGATTCCTCCGCCACTCCGGAAACGTAATCGGTTTCCCTGTTGTTCAATAAACCGGATCATCACGGCAGATCGGAAACTCTTCCCATCAAAATAGCCGAAAATACCCGTATAGAAACCACGGTCTTCCTTTTCTGCCTCCCGAATAATACGCACCGTTGCCGCTTTAGGAGCTCCTGATATAGAACCGGCAGGAAGCATATCAAAAATAAGATCGCCCAAGCGGGATAAATAATCTTCCGGCAGATTCCCTGTAACCTGACTGGATACCTGCAGGATTTCTCCCCGGTTCGTTACCAACCGGTCTATGTAACGAAAGCGTTCTACCCGAACATCGGTAGCCACCCGGTTCAAATCATTCCGGATCAGGTCCACAATCGTATGATGTTCGGCCCTTTCCTTATAATCATTCAGAATGATATGATCGGCATTAGGTATATCTGCCCGAATAGTTCCTTTCATCGGAAAAGAAGAAATCTTTCCATCTGAAAGAATAACGAAAGTTTCCGGAGAGAAACAGACAAACCGGTCCGGTACCAATAACTTATAACGAGCCTTACTTCGGATAAAGATCTCCTCAAGCGTAAAATCCGTATCCAAATCCGTTGTTACCGTCAGATTCAGGAGAAAAGAATCGCCCCGCAGCAATCCCTGACGGGCTATCCGGAATTTGGCAGCATAACTATCCTCATCCATAGGCAAAGACCTGAAATAACTACCTTGCTTTTCTGTTGTAAAAGACGGCTGATTCGTTATTCCTTCCATGTTCCACCAGACTTCTTTTTGTTCCAGCGGATAAGGCAACACAAAGCCCTCCGTCAATTCATAATTCACAGCACACAGGAACGGAATTCCTTTCGCTCCGTAATCATTCATCCGTTGCCGGGTTTTCTCGGCAGATAACCACTCCATCTTTCTTCCACTTTCTTTTGATTCAAGAACAAAGCTACGGAAATAAATGAATTTATGCGTATGTTTGTAGCCGTTTCTAATGATATTTTCCATGAAGAGAGTGCTTGTTGTTGATAATTACGACTCATTTGTCTATAACCTCGTACAGATACTGCGTGAAGACCCTCTGTGTTCTTTTGAGGTAGTAACCAACGATCAGATACCATTCAACCGACTGGATGAATTTGATTGTCTGTTGCTTTCACCAGGACCTGGGATTCCAGAGGAAGCCGGTGATTTACTTGCTTTAATCGACCGTTGTTACCGAAGTCATGCGATATTAGGAGTTTGTTTGGGGCATCAGGCCATCGGACAATACTTTGGTGCTAAATTGGAACAGATGTCTTCTCCCAAACACGGACATTCATCAGCACTTCAGATACGGGATCATCAGGATCGTTTATATAAACAGGTAAATGAGCCTATACAAGTCGGGCGTTATCATTCCTGGTTATTATCAACAGATTCGTTCCCTGACTGTCTACACATTACTGCCACGGATGAAGAAGGACATATCATGTCTTTTTCCCACAAGCAGTTACCCATCTATGGCGTACAATTCCATCCCGAATCAATCATAACTCCGCAAGGTAGCATAATGATCCGTAATTTCCTTCATGACTAAATGATTCGAGAATCGTTTTCGATTCCAACGAGAAACAAAACGATTCGCGGCAACTCTATAAAATAGGGGTGAACTTCAGCAACGCGACCAGAAATATTGAGAAATGGCTTGTTGAAGAGAACTGATGTCGTGTATATGCCTTGTATCAGATTTATCGCTGGATTGATTCTCTTCTAGTCGAACGACAGATAGTAATGGAGCCTTTCTATTTCTCCGGAAGGAAATTCATCCAGCAAACGAAGTTCTTCCCAGCCCTGTAGCTTTCCTTTCCGTTCAATGAGGCGAAGAAGTATTTTGGTTTGTTGTTTGTTCAGATACGGATGCCGGATCAAAGTCCGGTAATCTGCCTGATTAACGATCAAAGGACGAATCAACGCTGTATCTACGGTAAACCAGGGTTCAAGGGCGGCATACTTATCTGCGTCAATGCCATAAACTTCAGCCAACTGATGTACCGTATAGAATCCGCCTAAAAGATCCCGGTATTTGATGATACGACGAGAGAAAACCGGACCGATTCCCGGTACTTTCTGTAAGGTCAGCGAATCAGCCTGGTTTAATTCCACCTGTGTCCCAGTTGGAAACTTCTGACTTCGGGAATGTTTGGACGAGGAAGTAAAAGGCTTCTGAAACCGCCGTTTTTCCGAATACGAAGAACGTGACTTCGGAATGGTACGAGGAATATTCCGGACGGTATCTTGCGGCTTAGACTTAGGAACGGAATCTATTCGGGTAACTGGTGCAACAACGGTCAGGGACAAAGGCTCTTCTTCCGGCTCAGTAAACCAAAGCAGGGACCACGCTCCCAGAATCAGGAAGGACAGCAACGTCAGTGCCCTACGTTCACTTTTCGAGAAATAGAATAAATCACGCCAATCTTTCATAGTTCCTGGTTTTAGTCATCGTTTCTTTATGTATGCAAATATATTCAAAAGATAGAGAATCATAACCGATTACGCCATTTTTTTATTTAGCTTTGTCTTATCTATATAATAAAGCTATGAGATACACATCGAAATTCTGGATGTTCTTCCTGCTCTTTTGGGTAGGATTAGGACAATTGCAAGCGCAGACGGAACTTCAACCGCTACCGGTTGATCCGAAAGTCCGTTATGGAAAACTGAGCAACGGACTCACGTATTATATTCGTCACAATGAGCTCCCGAAAGACCGGGCAGACTTCTATATCGCCCAAAACGTAGGTTCCATTCTGGAAGAAGAGAATCAGCGAGGTTTGGCTCATTTCCTGGAACACATGGCCTTTAACGGAAGCAAAAACTTTCCAGATCATGCCATGGATCAGTATACTGAAAGTGTCGGTATGCGAATGGGAGAAAACTTCAATGCCTATACTTCTTTCGATGAAACCGTGTATATGATTATGAATGCGCCGGTACAGCGCACGCAGGTGGTAGACAGCTGCCTGTTGATCTTGCACGACTGGTCTAATTTCATTACGCTGGCTGATACGGCTATTGAAAAGGAACGGGGCGTAATCCGGGAAGAATGGCGTACTCGCCAGGATGCACAGGCACGATTATGGGAACAACAATTACCGAAGATGTATCCCAACAACCGATATGCACACCGGATGCCTATCGGCACACTGGATGTCATCAACAATTTCAAGCCGGACGAATTAAGAGCGTATTACAAGAAATGGTATCGTCCCGACTTGCAAGCAATTATTATTGTAGGAGATGTGGATGTCGATCAGGTAGAAAGTCGGATTAAAACGATGTTTTCCGATATTCCGGCGCCAGTGAATGCCGCAGAACGTACTTATTTCAATGTACCAGACAACGACGAACCGATTGTTTCGATTGCCACAGACAAGGAAGCCTCCAATATTCTACTATATATCTTCTATAAATACGATCCGTTGCCCAAAGAAGTTAAAGCTTCCGTAATGGGCATGGTTACCGGTTACGTACAGGCCGTATGCGATCAGATGATCAACGAACGGTTCCAAGAGATCCTGCAGAAAGCGAATCCGCCGTTTATTTATGCAGCAGCATCGGATGGAGACTTTATGGTTTCCAAGACTAAATCGGCCTGGTCGGTAGCGGCTTTAGCGAAAGAAGGTTGTATTGATTCTACCCTGACAGCCGTCGTGAAGGAGATTCAGCGGGTGAAACAATATGGATTTACGGCTTCTGAATACGAACGAGCCCGTATCAATGTACTGAAAGCGTATGAATCAGCCTTCAATGAACGAGACAAACAGAAGAACAGTACATATTCCAGCGAGTACGTTTCTCATTTTACCGACGGTGGAAGTATTCCGGGAATCGAGATGGAATATGAACTGATCAACCAGATAGCTCCGGCCATTCCGGTAGAACAGGTGAATCAGTATATCCAGCAGATTATCGGAGATAAGAACATTGTCATCAGTCTGACAGCTCCGGAAAAGGACGGTGTGACATATCCGACAGAAGAAGAATTACTGGCCGAATTCCGGAAAGCACAGCAGATTCCGGTAGAAGCTTATCAGGAAAATGTCAGCAACGAACCGTTGATTCCTGAATTACCTGGGGCTGGCAGTATCGTAGAAGAGAAAGTGGATCCGCTCTTTGGGGCTACGGTTATGAAACTAAGCAACGGCGTACGGGTAGTATTAAAGCATACGGACTTTAAGGATGATGAAATCCAGATGACGGCTACCAGTCCGGGCGGAACTTCTTTATACGGAGATGAAGAAGCCCTGAATCTGAAGTTGCTGAACAGTGTTATTGGTTTGGGCGGTTTGGGCAATTTCTCGGCAACCGACTTAAGCAAACGTTTGGCAGGTAAGAAGGTTTCCTGTTCGACTTCCATTGGAACGGACTCCGAAAGTGTGAACGGGTATGCTTCTCCGACGGATATCAAGACATTGTTCGAACTGGTTTATCTGGGATTTACGGCATTGCGTACCGACAACGACGCATATCAGTCGCTGGTTTCCCGCCTGAAAGCCCAATTGGAGAATCAGGAACTGGACCCGATGTATGCCTTGCAGGACAGTATCATTCGTATCACGTATCAGAATAATCCGCGGATGAAAAGCCTGAAAGCTTCAGAAGTGGATCAGATCAGTTATCCGCGCCTGATTGAAATCTATAAGGATCGTTTCGCAGACGCATCTGATTTCACCTTTACTTTCGTCGGAAACCTGAATATTGACAGTATGCGTCCGCTGATCCGACAATATCTGGCAACGTTACCTTCGATTCATCGGACCGAAAAAGCAGATGTTTCTCATGAACCGGCTATGACCAAAGGCGAACATATCTGCCATTTCCATCGCGAGCAGGAAACACCCAAAGCGACTATCTACAGTATCTATTCGGGCCAGATGACCTACGATTTGCAACACATTCTTTCGGCTTCCATGCTGAGTCAGATCTTAGATTTAGTCTATACTGAGAAAGTTCGGGAAGAAGAAGGCGGAACGTATGGCGTACAAGCCGGTACTGCCGTACAGGATTTCCCCGAAGGCAGAACCATCTTGCAGATTGTATTTGATACTGATCCTGCCAAATGGAAGGATATGAACCAGATTGTCCGGACCGAATTACAACGTATTGCGAAAGAAGGTCCGCGTCAGGAAGATTTCAAGAAGACATTCGATAATATGCAGAAACGGCATGAAGAGAAACTGCAAGAAAACGGTTACTGGCTGAATGTCCTGGATGTATATTATTGCAAAGACCTGGATGCCTTGACTCCTTATACCGAAACCTTACAGCAGATGACTCCGGAAACAATCCGAACCTTTACCGACCGGTTGTTGAAACAAGGCAACTTCATTGAGGTCGTTATGGAACCGTAAACAAGATAACACGAACGATAGAATGTAGCACTAATTTAATTGTATGTAAAATGAAAACACAATTGACACGTCATCTTCTTTGGATGATTCCGGTTGCCGGAATACTGTGTTCCTGCCAAGAGAAGATGGATTGGAAAGAAAGTCCGTCGGCAAGCGATTTGCAGTTCGGACAATTGGCAAAAAGCTGGGATGAAGGAATTCCTTTAGGAAATGCGACCGTTGGAGCCTTAGTTTGGCAACGGGATTCGGCACTGCGTTTCTCTCTGGATCGTACGGATCTTTGGGATCTTCGTCCGATGGATAGTATATCCGGACCGAACAACCGTTTCTCTTGGGTATACAGTCAGGTACAAAAAGGCGATTACCTACCGGTTCAGAAGAAATACGACTGGCCTTACGACCAGCTTCCTGCTCCTTCGAAGATTCCGGGAGCGGCCCTTGAGTTTCCTTTGGGAAAACTGGGAGAACCGAGTGATGTACATCTGTATCTGAACAACGCCTTATGCGAAGCCCGTTGGGACAATGGTATCACCTTGAAGACTTTTGTCCATGCTACGGAACCGGTGGGCTGGTTTGTCTTCGAGAACCTACCGGAAACTATTCAGCCCAGTCTGATAGCTCCGCAATACAATAAACCGGGTGATGCGGGAGATAACGGTCCCGTAGAAGGATTAGACTTACGTCGCCTGGGATATGAACAAGGATCGGTACAGACCCATGAGCAGGAAATTACCTATCATCAACCGGGTTGGGGCGGATTCTACTACGATGTAAACGTACGCTGGAAGCAAAGTGGAAAGAAACTGTACGGTGTCTGGAGTGTTTCTTCGTCTTTATCTCCGGATAAGGCTTCGGATGAGACCTTACAAGCATTGGAACGTGGTGTTGCATCAGACTATCAGGCCCATATGGATTATTGGAATACGTATTGGAAAGCATCTTCCATCTCCATTCCTGATCCAGTCCTGCAAAAGCAATACGACAATGAAATGTACAAGTTTGGTTCGGCTACTCGCGAGAATTCTTCTCCGATCTCTCTTCAGGCAGTTTGGACGGCCGATAATGGGAAACTCCCACCTTGGAAGGGCGATTATCATCACGACCTGAATACCCAGTTAAGCTATTGGCCGGCCTATATGGGAAACCATTTGCAGGAAGAGATGGGTTATCTGAATACTCTCTGGAACCAACGGGAGGTTTATAAGAAATATACGAAGCAATACTTCGAATGTGAGGGAATGAACATTCCGGGTGTATGTACACTGACCGGAGAACCGATGGGCGGCTGGATTCAATATTCCATGTCTCCGACGGTGAGTGCGTGGTTATCTCAGCATTTCTACCTGCACTGGAAGTTCTCGGCCGATCCTGTTTTCCTGAAAGAACGGGCTTATCCGTTTACGAAGGATGTAGTAACCTTCCTCGAACAGGTTTCTTCGGTGGATAAACAAGGCGTTCGCCGCCTGCCGATCAGTTCAAGTCCGGAAATCTTCGACAACAGTATACAGGCCTGGTTCAAGGATATGACGAACTACGATCTTTCCTTGATGAAGTTTGCCTTTAAGGCTGCTTCTGAAATGGCTACGGCCTTGCAGTTGAACGATGAGGCAGCCCACTGGAAAGAAGTAGGAGAACAGTTACCAGCATTTGATGTGGACGAAGAAGGTTCGTTGACTTTCGCCAAAGGTTTCCCGTACAAAGATTCACATCGTCACTTCTCACACGCCATGTCGATCCATCCGTTGGGTCTGATCGATTACAGTCAGGGAGAAGAATCTCAACGGATTATCAACGCAACCATCAAACGTCTGCAGGATGTAGGTCCGGATTATTGGTGCGGTTATTCCTACAGCTGGTTCGGAAACATGAAAGCCCGCGCTTTCGATGGCGAAGGAGCCGCACGGGAACTGAAAACCTTTGCCGAATGTTTCTGTCTGCCCAATACATTCCATGCTAATGGTGACCAGACGAAGAGCGGTAAGTCTAAGTTCACCTACCGCCCGTTTACGCTCGAAGGGAACTTCGCCTTTGCGGCCGGAATCCAGGAAATGCTGATGCAGAGTCATACCGGTATCATTCGGATTTTCCCGGCTGTTCCGGCATCTTGGCAAGACATCTCTTTCCAGAACCTGCGTGCCATGGGCGCCTTCCTGGTATCTGCCGAACAAAAAGGAGGTAAGGTACAGCAAATTACGATATATCCCGAACAGGGAGGAACCTGCCGGATTGCGTTACCAGCCTCTATGCAAACCGGAGAACCTTCGGTAACAGGCAACCAAGGCGATGTAACCCGTGAAGGCGAAATATTAGTGATCCCGACTCAGAAAGGGCAACCTGTTCAAATCCAATTAGCGGGTAACTAATCGAAAATTCATTGGGTTTTATATTTTTGACAGATGTGCTAAAGCTTTTCCATATATGTGCTAAAGCTTTTTGACAAATATGGAAAAGCTTTTCGACAGATGTCAAACAATTACTTTCCTATTTGATTTATATGCAATGTTCGTAAGAACATAAACAAAAAATGGCTGTTGGTCATCTCCGAAAAACAGGAATGATAACCAACAGCCGTTATTTTACCAGAAAGTACTTCTAAATACCTCTTCGGTTATTTATTTGACCAATACCTTTACTTTCTTTGTTCCAGAATCACTGTGCAGTACAACGAAATAGATTCCTCTTTGCAGGTTAGAAACATCCGTCGAACCGCTGATAGATGACTGATAACAGCAAGCACCGTTTGCTGCATAAACAGACAAGGCTGCCTTGCCTTCCATATCTACATGAATTGTACCCGGGCGCGTATAAATACGAGCATCTACAACATCAATTGATTCATTGGCAACGCTGGATTCGGAGTAGTAATAATAACTTATACCATCCAATTGCCAGTTTTCAAGATCATTTTTAGGAAGAAAATATTGCTTAATGATTTTAGGATTACCATCAGTTACCTCTCTTTTATTAGATTCAACAACTACCCAACACGCATTATCTACATCATAATTAGCTATGACCTTACAATGGTTTTCTCCATTAGTTTCATCTACAGATTTATATCCATAATTGATAACCCAATCTCCGGCATCTTTACTCCAGCTATATTCCATTTGAGTATAATTATTACTATCTCCTTCGTATTCAAACTTATATCCAACTGAAATTATCCATTTTCCGGATTCTTCGTCCCAACTTGAATCTTGGTAATAATAGCTTTCTACTCCGGTTTGCACATATTCACGTTTAGTTCTGTAAGACAATATCCAGTCTTCGCTTTCATTATCCCAGTTATAATAGTTTTCAATATAATCTCCATTATCATCAATATATTCAAAAACAGTTTTGTCACGATCCGAAATAGAATTGTTTTCATAAAAGCTACTGATCATAGCCGTAATACGACTCAGCGAGTCATAAGTCATTTCCAGAGAAGAAATTTTTGTGCCACGTTGTTCTGTTTCCGGGTCAACATCAAAAGTCTCTTCCAAGAGCAAACGTCCTTTGTCGTTGTATTTGTAATCAGTACTTGTATAAGAGACCTCTTTACTTCCATCATCTTTCCAGATAAGAGTATCTTTCAAATTTGATGTTGAAGATAAACCATCTACATATGTATATTCTTCTATAGAGTGCCTATACATATCCGGATTGTCCCGTAAATCTTCTTTAAGAATTATCTTGTTATTCTCATCATAATCAACTCTAAAAACAACCCTTTCATACCCACTGCCATTCCAATCTTTTTGCTCGTTATATATATTGCGTCCCATATCATCATATTGGGTGTAATATCCTTGAATCAGAAAGAGTTTACCCTCATCGGCATTCCAAGAATAATTTTCGTATAGAGTTGGTTTTCCTTGTGAATTATATTCGTAATCAACATATAAAGTAAAATGCCATTCTCCGTTTTCATCCAAAAATTTAGACTCGGCATGGGTTTGTCGGTTAGCAGAATCATAGCTATATTGATCTTGTAAAGTTAGCGTCAATACACCGTTTCTTAATTCTCTATATTCATATTTTGTCTGCTTCGTTAAATTATATTCAGTATAATACTGAGAAGTTATTTCTTCCGCTGTATTGTAATAATTCTCTGTAATACTGGTTAGATGATTTGCACTATCGTAGGTAGAAACTTCTTTCGAAAATAATCGCCAATCAGAACCATTAAGCTTATAGTATACATTCGATAAGCAATTTCCATTTGCATCATACTCATATAAATAACGACTATTGGGAATCCAACCCTGATCATTCCAAGAATATTCTAATTTCTCTGTAATTTTTCCCTGAGCATTGTATTGATAAACATATTTGCTTTGTTTTTCGCCTTGGGGGCTACAATCGATGATACTGTCCAATTGCATCGTTTGGGTAGTAGTAGCGCGTAATGATGCTGAACGGGAAATAACAGACTGATTTATCCGATCATGCAGTATACGAGTAACCGGCATTTGTGGATTGGGCATTACTTTTACAGTTTTTTCCCATTGTAGCTTTCCTGACTGTGGTAACATTGCCTTGTGTTTATCGGCAACGGTTTGGGCAGTTAATGACATGCCGAAAAGTGATACTACCCAAATCATGAGGTTCTTGTAAATGTGTTTCATAATAATTGATATTTAAATGTTAGTTAAGAATCTAAGATTGTTGACCTTTTGTAGCTCCTATCGTCGCTAAGATAATAAAAATTCAGACTTATACCTCATTATCCTTTCTTCATTTTTTTATATTTCATTGGAGACATGCCCATTACTTTATGAAACAGACGAGAAAAATAGTAACTGTCTCCAATGCCGATCTTATAACAAATCTGATTGATTTTCATATCTGTAAAATCGAGTAACTGACATGCTTTCTGTATCTTAAGCTGATTAAAATAAGTCAGGGGCGGATAACCGGTTCGTTGATTGAACAAAACAGAAAAATGAGAAGGCGAATAACCTATATGCTGGGCTATTTCACCTAAAGACAGTTTCTTTTCGATATTCTCCTTCATAAAATGAATGGCAGCCGTGATGATATCAGTCTTTTCTTTATCTCCTGATGCCACATCTCTGTACTGTTGCAAATAGCGCAAAGTACCTAAGTAATGATAAAAGATCGAGCAAGCATACAATAAGTTTTCACGACTGTATCCCATCTCCAAGGTATGAAAAATCTCTTCAAACAAATCGATCCGGTTACTGATACGAGAATGAATACCGGGTTTAATTTCAATCGGAGAAGCGGCCTGACGGGCAAATTCTGAAGCTAACTTACCTTTGAAGTGAATCCAATAAATTGTCCATGGATTTTCTGTATTGGCACCATAAGCATGCGGTTCACCGGCAGGCAAGATAAAATATTGGTTGGAAGTAATCTTATATTCATGGTCACGTAACCGGTACCAGCCTTCGCCTTCCATACAATAGATAAAGACATACTGATCGATCGGTTCTGTCCGCTCCCGAAAATGATGCCAAGCCTTTGGATAATACCCGATGTCTGTTATATACAGGATAGAAGCTACCACATCTGCTTCCAATTCTTTGACAATCGAAGCAGGAAGAACTAAGGCTCGTTCTCCGTTGAATCCGTCTTTTCGTTTGATCATGTTTTCCATGGTTTGATGTTCTATCTGCAAACATACGACATTTATCGAAAAATAGTCCATCTTCACCGATAAATTATCTATTCCTTGTTTGGGAGAAATGGCGTTAATTTGCAAATGAGTTCTAACCTGAAAAACTCAAAAACTAATCAACGTATAAACTTAGCTTTTATGAAACAAACAACAGCTTATTTACTTCTGATTTGCCTGGTATCGGCAATGGGAGGATTGCTCTTCGGTTACGATTGGGTAGTCATCGGAGGAGCAAAGATTTTTTATGAACCTTTTTTCCAATTGGAGAACTCGGCTGCTTTACGGGGATGGGCCATGAGTAGCGCTCTCATCGGTTGTCTGGTCGGAGCCTTGTTATCCGGTAAATGGAGCGACCGTTACGGACGAAAGAAGATGTTGATCATGGCAGCCTTCCTGTTTATCTTATCAGCAGTCGGAACCGGAGCTACCAGTGATTTCAACTGGTTCATCATCTACCGGATTATCGGCGGACTGGGAATTGGTATTGCTTCGAATGTCTCTCCGGTCTATATTGCTGAAGTATCACCTGCATCCATCCGCGGAAAACTGGTTTCTCTGAATCAATTGACAATCGTATTAGGAATCTTATTTGCTCAGATAGCCAACTGGTTGATTGGAGATGGTTTTACAGCTCCAGATGGAACGCTGACTGCCGATGGTATCGAATGGGCCTGGCGCTGGATGTTTTGGGCAGAATTAATACCGGCTGTATTGTTCTTTATCCTGGCTTTCATCATTCCGGAAAGTCCCCGCTGGCTGGCCGCTTTCGGACAAGAAGAGAAAGCCCGACGGATCTTGGTACGGATTGGCGGAGATGAATTTGCCGAACAGACTTTAACCGATGCCAGACAAGCTACACAAACAAAGACAGAAGAAGTACATTGGAAAGCATTGACCAAGCCGGATGTCCGAAATGTATTGCTTATCGGAATCGTCCTGGCCATTTTCCAACAATGGTGTGGTATCAACGTCATCTTTAATTATGCTCATGAGATCTTTTCTGCAGCTGGTTATGCCGTATCGGATGTATTGATGAACATCGTTGTCACAGGAATCACCAATGTAATCTTTACATTCGTTGCCATTTACACTGTCGATAAACTCGGACGGCGTAGTCTGATGCTGATCGGTTCAGCGGGATTGACACTTATCTATTTGATATTAGGGACCTGCTATTACTTCGGATTCAGTGGATGGCCCATGTTATTACTGGTTGTTTTAGCCATTGCCTGCTACGCCATGTCGTTAGCTCCGGTAGTATGGGTTGTTCTTTCTGAAATCTTCCCGGCACGTATACGAGGAATGGCCATGGCATTATCCACTTTCTTCCTGTGGGTTGCCTGTTTTATCCTGACTTATACATTCCCAATCTTAAACGAAACAGCCGGAGCTTCAGGTACTTTCTGGCTCTATGGTCTAATCTGTCTGGCCGGAGGTCTGTTTATCCGTATAAAGCTTCCTGAAACAAAAGGGAAAACACTCGGTGAGATTGAGAAAGAATTAGTGAAATAAAGAAATCGATAAAATCCAATTTATATGTCAACAGCAGTAAAAGTGTGGGAAGAAGATATCGTTCTCCCAACCTATGAAGCCGGGAAACCGGAAAAAAGTCCTATGTTTCTGGAAAAACGTGTTTACCAAGGAAGCAGCGGAGTTGTCTATCCGTATCCGGTCATTGAAAAGATCTCTGATACATGTACGGACAAGACGTATCATGCCTTGTTTCTTGAAAACGAATATATTAAAGTAATGATCCTTCCCGAACTGGGAGGTCGTGTCCAAATGGCCTATGACAAGATCAAGCAACGCCATTTCATCTATTACAATCATGTCATCAAACCGGCATTGGTAGGATTGGCCGGACCTTGGATTTCAGGAGGTATCGAATTCAACTGGCCTCAGCATCATCGTCCAAGTACCTTTATGCCGGTAGATTATACCATTGAACGGAAAGAAGACGGCAGTGCCATCGTTTGGGTAAATGAACGGGAACGGATGTTCCATCAAAAAGGAATGGCAGGATTTATCCTACGTCCGGGTCGGGCTGTTCTGGAAATTCAGGGAAGACTTTATAATCCAACGCCGATCCCACAGACGTTTTTATGGTGGGCAAATCCAGCAGTAGCCGTCAACGAACATTATCAGTCGGTCTTCCCAGGTGACGTACATGCGGTATTCGATCATGGAAAGCGAGATGTTTCCCGTTATCCGATCGCAACCGGTACTTATTATAAAATGGATTATTCGGCAGGAGTAGATATTTCCCGATATAAGAATATTCCGGTACCGACTTCTTATATGGCGGTCAACTCCAAGTATAACTTCGTAGGAGGTTATGAGAATGATACCCGCGCCGGTGTTCTGCACGTAGCCAATCACCACATCTCTCCGGGAAAGAAACAGTGGACCTGGGGAAATGGAGACTTTGGTCAGGCTTGGGATCGTAATCTAACGGATGCAGATGGCCCATATATCGAACTGATGACAGGTGTTTATACGGATAACCAACCCGACTTCACCTGGTTGCAACCCTATGAGGAGAAAACATTCACACAATACTTCATGCCTTATCGCGAATTGGGAGTCGTTAAGAATGCGTCTTCAGACTTGCTGATGAACCTGGAAGAGGCAGATGGAAAGGTTGTCTTGAAACTATTCGCTACTCGCTATCTGCCCAATGTACGGATAAGCATCCAGCAAGCAGATCATGAAGTATGGCATCACATCATTACCCTTTCTCCGGAAGAAGTCTTTGAACAACAGGTTCCGGTTACCGACATGAAAGCGGTGAAAGTATGGATATATAACGAAACAGGGCGCAAGATTCTGAATTGGGAACCCGAACCGGATGGTGTAAAAGAATTACCCGATCCTGCCAAAGCTGCCCTAGACCCGAAAGATGTGCCTACTATCGAACAATTGTATCTGACAGGATTACATCTGGAACAATACCGTCATGCAACTTATTCTCCGGTAGATTATTACCAGGAAGCCTTGAAACGGGATCCGTTGGATGTACGTTCAAACAACGCCATGGGACTTTGGCTGATCCGGAAAGGACAGTTTGCGAAGGCTGAACCTTATTTGCGGAACGCCATCAAACGACTGACAGAACGGAATCCGAATCCGTATGACGGTGAACCATCTTATAATCTCGGATTATCTCTGAAATATCAGGGAAAATTAGACGAAGCTTACGATGCCTTCTACAAAGCCTGTTGGAACGGAGCTTGGCAAGATGCCGGATATTTCTCGTTGGCTCAGATCTCTGTTATCCGAAAAGATTGGGAAAATGCTTTGTATGAAATCGACAAATCCTTGTTGCGAAACTGGCACAGTCTGCGCGGACGCCACCTGAAAACAGCCATCTTACGTCTGTCGGGTAAAACAGAAGAAGCCTTGCAGTTTGCTGAAGAATCTCTGCAAATAGACGCATTTAACTTCGGTTGCCTGTTCGAGAAGTATCTATTGACACAAGATGAGAAAGTGATGGAATCGTTCGAACAAATCATACGCCACGATGCCCACAATTATGAAGAATTAGCCACCGACTACATCTCTGCCGGTTTATGGGATGAAGCTAAGGCAGTAATTACGACAGCCCTGGCAAACGTGACTGACAGCCCGGTGATGCTTCTTTATTATTTTGCTTGGTGTCAAATACAGACTGGGGACAATGCCATGGCGACAGCAGCTATCCAAGATGCAGAATTTTCACCTATCGACGGATGCTTCCCCAACACCTTGGAAGCGATTCTTGCCTTGCAAGCTATCATCCGTCATAATCCGAAAGTGTCTAAAGCTTTGTATTATCTGGGAAATATCTGGTACGACAAACGGCAATATGCAGAAGCAATTTCGGCTTGGGAAACTTCGGTACAGATCAATGATACGTTCCCAACGGTTTTACGTAACCTGGCTTTGGCTTATTTCAACAAACTGGGACGGAAAGAAGAGGCCGTCTACCTACTGGAAAAGGCTTATGCGTTGGATCCTTCCGATGCCCGCCTGCTGATGGAGCTGGATCAGTTACATAAACGTATGAACTATGATCATAACCAACGTTTCAACTTCCTGAACCAGCATAAAGAGATTGTCACCCTTCGGGATGATTTATATCTGGAATATGCCACCTTGCTCAACCAATTGGGACGGTATGAAGAAGCGATCCAATGGATTGATGCCCGGAAATTCCATCCATGGGAAGGAGGAGAAGGCAAAGTAACGGCACAATATCAGCTGGCACGTCTTGAATTGGTAAAGCAATATATGAAAGAAGGCCGGTACGAAGAGGCATTGACCCGTATCAACGAATGTTATGTTTATCCACATCATCTGGGAGAAGGAAAGTTACAGGGCGCACAAGAGAATGATTTCAACTACTACAAAGGTTGTATCCTTGATGCGATGGGACGTACTGCTGAAGCAAAAACTTGCTGGGAAGCTGCCACCCAAGGGAATCGCCAACCTGCAGCTGCCATGTATTACAACGACCAGAAACCGGATAAGATTTTCTATCAAGGCTTAGCCTTACTCAAATTAGGGCGCACAGACGAGGCGAAAGGCCGTTTCCATGCCTTGATCGATTATGGAGAGAAACATCTTTTCGATATATTCAAGATGGATTATTTTGCCGTTTCTTTACCGGACTTACAGATCTGGGAAGACGATATGGACAAGAAGAATGTCATCCATTGTAATTACCTGATGGGATTAGGCCATTTAGGATTAGGAGAAACAGCCGCTGCCCAAACCTATCTGGAAGAAGCTTATCGGCTGGATAACAATCATCAGGGAGTACAATCGCACCTTCAGGAAATAGAAAAGTGGAACTTCTGACATTGTCGGAAGCACCAAAAATAGAAAAGTGGAGCTTCTGACATTGTCGGAAGCACCAAAAATAGAAAAGTGGTCCTTCTGACGTTGTCGAAAGCACCAAAAATAGAAAAGTGGAGCTTCTGACATTGTCGAAAGCACCAAAAATAGAAAAGTGGTCCTTCTGACGTTGTCGAAAGCACCAAAAATAGAAAAGCGGAGCTTCTGACGTTGTCGGAGGCACCCATAATCCATATTTAATAAGAAGAATTTATGAAACTGATTCGTTTATCATTAACGATATTTGCCTGTTTATGCAGTATCACCGCCTTCTCAGAATCTATTGATCTGTCCGGACTATGGCGTTTCCAATTGGATCCGATGGGATTCGGGAAAACACCTGGGTCGGAACTCTATCTAAGCAAACTGACAGAAAGCATTGTCCTGCCGGGTTCAATGGACGAAAGTGGGAAAGGCATTCCCAATGCAGTTTCTCACGTGGACCGCTTGAGCCGAAAGTTTGAGTATTGCGGTCAGGCGTGGTATCAGCGGGAAGTTGAGATTCCGGAGTCCTGGCAAGGAAAAGAAATCGTACTGACACTGGAGCGTTGTCATTGGGAAACGAGTGTATATGTGGACGGTGTTCCGGCTGGAACAGATGAACGCCTCTCAACTCCCAACCGTTTTATCTTAACCAAACAACTGACTCCGGGATTACATACTTTGACAATTTGTGTGGATAACCGGTTGAAATATCCGATGGATCAATGGACACATGGAACAACCGAATATACACAGACCAATTGGAATGGTATAGTAGGAGACATGAAGCTGGAAGCTAAGCCGGCTTACTATCTGACAAACGTACAAGTAGAACCGGATATCCAACAAAAGAACGTACGGATTCGTTGTGCATTCCATACAGGAGGGAAAAACGGACAAGGTAATCTGACATTGACCGTTAAAGACCAGACAGGAAAGAAGGTGGCCGAATCAACAACACCGGTCACATTCCAAGGAAAAGAAGATGGGGTAGAACAAACCTTATCACTGGGAAAGACAATTGCTTTGTGGAATGAGTTTTCTCCGGCTTTATACACATTGGATGTCTCCTTATCCACAGATGCCGGACAAGACAGCAGAAGCCTTCGTTTCGGTATGCGTAAAGTGGAACAAGGAAAGCATCATATTCGCTTGAACGACCGGGATATTCACCTGCGTGGTGTCTTGGATTGCGCCGTCTTTCCACTCACCGGTTATCCTTCAACGAACCCTGATGATTGGAGACGTATCATGGGAACCATCAAGGAATATGGTTTCAATCATGTCCGCTTTCATTCCTGGTGTCCGCCTGAAGCTGCCTTTACAGCCGCTGATGAATTAGGCTTATACCTGCAAGTAGAGCTTCCGATGTGGATCAAGGATGTAGGGAAGTATCCGGCTCGCCGGGATTTCTTTGAGCAGGAGATGTATGCGATCCTGAACGAATATGGTAATCATCCATCTTTCCTGTTGTTCTGTAATGGAAACGAAAACGAAGGAGATTTCGCGGTATTGGAAGATTTGATCCAAAAAGGACAGGCGTATGACGATCGCCACCTGTATGCTGCCTCAACAGCAAGAACACATGTCAAATCGGATCAATATTATACCTCTCACGTAACCCAAAAAGGTTGGATTACTGTCTATGAAGGGAAACCAGGTACAGATTGGGACCGGAACGAGACATCCGACATAGATGTACCGGTTATTGCCCATGAAACCGGACAACGTTGTATGTATCCGAACTTTCAAGAGATAACGAAATATACAGGAGTATTGGAAGCCCGTAACTTCAAGGTATTCCAGGAACGTCTGACAAAGAACGGAATGTTGCACCAGGCGGATGAGTTCTTCCGGGCAACAGGTGCTCATACGGTATTGCAATATAAAGAGGTGAACGAAGCTTTGTTACGGACATCCAAATCAGGAGGTTTCCAATTGTTAGGTTTATCCGACTTCCCCGGTCAGGGAAGTGCCTTTGTCGGTATTCTGGATGCGTTTTGGGAAAGCAAAGGTCTGGTATCTCCTGAAAAGTATCGTGAATCTTGTGCTCCGGTTGTCTTGCTGGCGCGTTTTCCGAAACGGATTTACACCGAAAAGGAAACGTTTAGTCCACGGATGGAAATTTATCAATTCGGAGAAAAGGATCTGAAACCCGGAAAAATGAATTGGAAACTGACTGATGAAAATGGGCACGTAATCGCTCAAGGGAAATTAGCCCATGCTACCTTAAAGACCAGTCAGGTAGATTCATTAGGAGAAGTAAATGTTCCCTTATCCGCTATCCGAAAAGCAGGGAAATATACATTTCAGGCAGAGATAGCCGGTCATATTCGAAATGAATGGGACATCTGGGTATATCCGACTGCCGGAGATCCGTTACAAGATCTGAAACTGACACGAAATTGGCAAGAAGCCAAAGCCAAGCTGGAAAAAGGAGAATCCGTTTGTTTCGTACCGGATTCCATCCTTGGCAGGAAAGCTCAATTTGCCAGTCATTTCTGGAATCCGATTATGTTCAACTGGGATCCGATGATTGTGGGAACGAGTATTCATCACCAGCATCCGGTATTCCGAGATTTCCCCACGTCTTATTATGCCGATTGGCAATGGTGGGACATCCTGAATTATGCCGGGGCTATCGATTTGACGGTATTGACCAGACTGACACCTATCATCCAAAGCGTAGATACTTATGAAGTCAATCGAAAATTAGGCATTGCTTTTGAAGCGCAGGTTGGAAAAGGGAAACTGTTCTTCCTGAACCTGGATCTCTCGAAAAAGATGGACGAACGCCCGGCTTCCAATCAATTGTTACGGTCGATCAGTCAATATGTCCGTTCGACAGACTTCCAACCGTCAACAACGATTCCTTTGTATCAATTGGATGCATTGTTTACTCCTGATGCCACCAAGGAAAAGCAAACACAAGGAAATGCAGCTATTCAACAATTATTGAATCAATAACCCTAAAATCAAATTTATATGAAACACACCCGTTTATTATGGGCGATACTCGCCTGTCTATGTAGTTTTACAGCCTTTTCGGCATCCATTGATTTGTCGGGCAAATGGCGTTTTAAATTAGATCCGAAGAATGAAGGGATCGAACAGGAATGGTTTCGAAACCGTTTGAGAGACAAAATCCAATTACCCGGTTCTTTACAGGAACAAGGATATGGTTATGATGTTGATGTGAATACGAAATGGACGGGGCAAATTGTAGATCAATCCTGGTTTACAGCTCCTGAATACGCTAAATATCGGGAAAAAGGGAATGTAAAAGTTCCCTTCTGGTTAAATCCAGAAAAACATTATGTAGGTGTTGCCTGGTATCAGCGGGATTTTGTAGTTCCGGCAGATTGGAAAGATGCGCCTCTGGTATTGACATTAGAACGTACTCATTGGGAAACGACCGTGTATGTTGACGGCGAAAAGATAGGAGAGAGCAATGCGTTGCTAGTTCCACACCGATATGTACTGAACCAAATAAAACCGGGAAAACACTCTTTGACCATTCGGGTCGATAACCAGGTAAATATCCCGGTAGGAGTCAATGCTCATAGTGTATCAGATCACACCCAAAGTAACTGGAATGGTATTACCGGACAAATCAAACTGGAGAAGAAACCGTCTGTCTATCTGGACGATGTACAGATTTATCCGGATATTCAACAGAAACAGATACGTATTCGCATGGCTTTTGCCGGCGCAACAGCCAACCAACAGGCAACCGTTCGTCTGCAGGCTTTTGATCAGTCGGGAAAGGCTGTATCTGCTTCTCAGGAAGAATCTTTGACAATCGCACAAGGAGTTTCTTCAGAAGCGAACCTCGCATTGGATAAGACTGTACAGCTTTGGTCTGAATTTACACCGGCAGTCTATACTTTGCAAGTATCCGTTTCATTACCCAACGGAACGAGTGATGAAAAGAAGATTGATTTCGGTCTGCGTGAATTCAAGCCAAACGGAACACGCTTTGAGGTGAATGGTACGCCTATCTTCTTGCGTGGCACATTGGAATGCTGTATCTTCCCGTTGACAGGTTATCCGGCAACAGATGATGCTTATTGGGAAAAGATTTATTCGGCTTGCCAGGCTTACGGATTAAATCATGTACGTTTTCATTCCTGGTGCCCGCCGGAAGCGGCTTTTCGGGTAGCCGATCGTATGGGTGTCTATTTGCAAGTTGAATGCGGTGGCTGGGCAAATATCGGTAACGGGGATTATTTGGACAAATGGTTCTATGAAGAAGGTGACCGTATCTTGAAAGAATATGGCAACCATCCGTCTTTCTGCCTGATGAATTATGGAAACGAACCTTCTGGAGCCAACCAGGAAAAGTATTTGTCGGACTTGGTAGCTTATTGGAAACAGAAAGACAACCGTCGGGTTTATACATCTGCGGCTGGTTGGCCTTATGTTCCCAATGCTGATTATTGGAACCATGCAGCACCACGTATCCAAGGTTGGGGTGAAGAGCTGAAAAGCCGTATCAATGCCAATCCACCGACAACCGATTATGATTTCTGGCCGATAATCAAGAAGGATATGCCGACTGTAAGCCATGAGATCGGACAATGGTGTGTTTATCCGGATTTCAAAGAAATACAGAAATATACCGGAGTCTTAAAGGCGAAGAATTTTGAGATCTTTCAAGAGACTTTGGCAGAAAAGCATTTGAGTGACTTGGCCGATGAATTCCTTTACGCTTCCGGTCGTTTACAGACTTTATGCTATAAGGCGGATATTGAAGCAGCCTTACGAACACCCGGATTTGCCGGATTCCAGTTATTGGACTTACACGATTTTCCGGGTCAAGGTACTGCTCTGGTGGGCGTCCTGAATCCTTTTTGGGAAAGTAAAGGATATGTAGAAGGTGAAGAATACAGCATGTTCTGTAACCAGACGGTTCCATTGGCCCGTTTACCCAAGATGGTCTATCTGAACAACGAAAGTATGAAAGTTCCGCTGGAATTTGCTCACTTCGGTGCTGAACCGTTAAAATCGGCTTCTATTTACTGGAAATTGGCAGACAAGAAAGGAACAATTCTCCAATCGGGCTCCTGGACAAAAGACCTGCCTGTCACCAATTCTATCTGGATCGGAAATATGATCTGTGATCTTTCATCCGTACAGACACCGCAGGAATTGATCTTGACGGCAGGAATAGAAGGCACAAAAGTTCATAATGAATGGCATATCTGGGTCTATCCGGCAGAAGAAAAGAAAATTACGAATGCACCTTATATGACAAATGTATTCGACCAACAGGCTATCGACCGCCTGGAGAAAGGCGAGAATGTCTTGTTATGTGTATCCCGTGGTACATTGCGTCCGGAAAAAGGTGGTAATATCAAAGTCGGTTTCTCCAGTATCTTCTGGAATACAGCCTGGACAAACAAACAGGCTCCGCATACATTAGGTATTTATTGTAATCCTTCGCATCCGGCATTGTCGTTATTCCCAACGGAGAAATACAGTGACTATCAGTGGTGGGATATTGTCAGCGACTGCGAAGCTATCGTCATGGATGATTTTCCAGCAGAATACCGTCCGGTTGTTCACTTGATCGACGACTGGTTTACTAACCGGAAACTGGGTTTATTGTTCGAGGCAAAAGTTGGAAATGGCAAATTGATGGTCTGTGGAGCCGATTTGTTGAAACCGGAAAACGGACGTATGGCACGCCGACAATTCAAACAAAGTATCCTGAATTATATGACTTCTGATCGTTTCGCCCCAACGACAACATTAAGCGTTGAAGAGATTCGGAATCTGTTCAATTAAACTTCAGTAAGACAATATTATTCAAGTAATTGAGGATAGTATAAGGAGTTTACATACAACCTTTACTATCCGTTGATAAAAAGATAGGCATCTTTTCCTAAATTCATGCCTATCTTTTTATCATTTTATGCCTACCTTTTGATGAATTCATGCCTACCTTTTGATGAATTCATGCCTACCTTTTTGGGTACTGGTAGAAACAGGTTCGGATTATAGAACACTTATCCGAAAAATTTATAACTTGCGACGCTATTACAGATCTTAAAATAATTCTTTTATGAACAGACATTATTTCAAAGGGTGGGCAATAACCTACCTGCAACGGATGGGAATCGTGGCAATAGCTTGTATCGGATTCCTGACCGCTTGTACACAGTCGCGTACGACTCAGACTTTAGACCGGTTTACAAATGCCCAACAGGAAACATTGGAGGGAAATGAACTGAACGTTACAGCAGGAACATCGTGGTTGGCAGAAGGGGATTACAAGAACTTTATCCTAAAAGGGGAAGCTCTGACCCAATCGGACGGAGATGCCAGATTGCGTTTTCACACAGACGGGAAAACGGGATATGATGTGATTTTCCATAACGGACCGATTGACGGTTCACGTAAAACGGGCAGCTTGGCTTCAGTTCGTAATCTATATCGTTCATTAGCTAAAGATAATACTTGGTTCCCCTTCGAAATTGCCGTACGGGGAAAGAACATAACGGTTTCTATTCAAGATACGACAGTGGTATGTTATACCGAACCGGCACAGCCTTATCGGACGGAAGAACATGCCGGACAATTACTAAATCATGGGACCATCGCTTTATGCGGTGTACAGGGAAATGTATCATTCCGTAATCTTCAGATTACTCCACTTCCAGATGATGCCCGGAATGCATGTGATACCATGCCGGTTATCGACGAACAGCAGGATGCTGTAATCCGATTCCAGCAACAGGATTTCCCGGTCATTGATTACCATGTTCACTTGAAAGGAGGACTGACAAAAGAAATGGCACAGGCAATGTCCATGAATTATGGTATCAACTATGGAGTAGCTCCCAATGCAGGAGAAGGAGGTGTTGGCCGTATGTTGGCTAATGACGATGAAGTTTACGCTTACTACGATGAGGTAAAAGACATGTCTTTCCTATGCGGAGTACAAGGAGAAGGACGCAAATGGACAGCAACGTTCTCGCAAGAAGCTTTAGGCATCTTCGATTATCTCTTTACGGATGCCATGACAATCGTTGATCACAAAGGCCGTCTCTCGCGTATCTATCGCCCGGAAGAAGTACATTATGATGGAATCAGCAAAGAACAGTATATGGATCACCTGGTAGATCAAACAGTAAAGATATTAACGAATGAACCGGCTGATATCTTTGCCAATCCGACATATTTGCCCGAAGATATGCAAGCCGACTATGATACTTACTGGACCGACAAGCGAATCAATCAGGTGCTGGATGTTCTGCAAAAATATCAGATAGCTCTCGAGATCAATGCCCGCTATCGGATTCCCAGTCTGAAAATCATCCGTATGGCAAAAGAGAGAGGTATCAAGTTCACTTTCGGAACAAATAATGTGGATGCTAATTTCGGTAAGCTTGAATATAGCTTGGAAGCCGTTCAAGCCTGCGGTCTGACACCAGATGATCTCTGGTTCCCGACGATGAGTATCCGTCGGACTCGTCCGGTTGTTATCTACAATAAGTTCTAAACATATATACCTTTTATATCCGATATATACCATTCTAGATAAAAAGGCGGTGTAACTGAAAAACAAATCCAACGAGAATCGTTTTCATTTCTCGTTGGATTTGTTTTTGATTCCTATAAGTTTTATCAACAGAAGATACGATTCGGTTTATCGGAATCGTATATCCTGTTATTATTCTCCCATTTGCCTGTTAATAACCAACAGTTCATCTAGGATTTTCCGGTCGTTCGACAAGCGGGGAATCTTATGTTGTCCGCCCAGCTTTCCTTTACTACTCAACCACCGATAGAAACAACCTTCATGAGCAGCAACCACTTCCAGTGGCTGCAAAGAAATTTCCTTATACCGTTTGGCCTCATAATCGGAATTGGCATGTTGGAGAGCGTCATCCAACAAAGAGGCAAATTGCGTGAGTGACTCTGGAGCCTTTTCAAACTCAATCAGCCATTGATGACGACCTTTCGCCCGATCAAGCAGGAACAAAGGTGCAGCCGTATATTCTTTTATCCGAGCCCCTGTGGCTACACAGGCTTCATGCAATGCCCGGTCAGCATTGTTGACCATCAGTTCTTCCCCAAACGCATTGATAAAATGTTTCGTACGTCCTGAAATCACAAACTTATACGGGGATACGGAAGTGAAACGAACCGTATCACCGATTAAATAACGCCATAAGCCACCAGCCGTAGAAATCACCATTGCATAATTCTTACCGACTTCCACTCCGGTCAAAGGAACAACCGACGGATTCTCTGAGTCGAGTTCTGACATCGGTATAAACTCGTAAAAGATTCCATAATCTAACATCAATAATAATGAAGGATCGGACGGATCATCCTGAATACCAAAGAAACCTTCAGAAGCATTGTAGGTTTCCATATAGTGCATTTTATCGGAAGGGATAAGAGATTTATATGCTTCCCGATAAGGAGTAAAACTAATACCTCCGTGAAAAAACACCTCCAGATTAGGCCACACTTCCGTCAGATAAGTCTTCCCGCTCTTCTTCAGAATTGCCTTGATCAGGACCAACATCCACGAAGGAACACCCGAAAGACTGTTGACATCTTCCCGCCAGGTACTTTCTACGATTGCCTTGATCTTACTTTCCCATTCATCCATCAGGATGATTTCTTTCCGAGGTACACGAACCAGGTTTACCAAGGGATTCAGGTTCTGGAGCAAGACCGCCGACAAATCTCCACAATGAATTTGGGCATTTATCGGAGACGGACTATGACTTCCACCCAATATCAAACCTTTCCGGCGGAAAAAATGGCTGGAAGGATTGTTACGCAAATATAAGCAGACGGTATCGAAGCCGCCTTGGTAGTGACATTGTTTCAGTACCTCAGGAGTAACAGGTAGAAATTTACTTTTATCACTGGTTGTTCCACTACTCTTTGCAAACCAATGTACCATTCCAGGCCATAATACATTCGGTTCTCCACTCAACATCCGTTGAATATCCCCTTTTAACTGATCATAACACTGTACTGGGAAACGGTTTTTATAATCGTCATATCCCGCCACGTGCTTATAATCATATTTCTTTCCCCACGAAGTATTCTTTGCCTGCTCAAGTAACCGACGGAGCTGTTGTTCTTGTATGTCTCCCGCTTCCATGGTATATCGGTCAATTCTCTTATTTCGTGGCTTAAAGAACTGATATATGAAGTCTGTCAGAAAATCCATAGCCTATTTTTATATTCTAGGGGAACAAAGGTAATTATTCTCCTTTTATTTTTACCTTTGTGAAGAACAAAAAGAATAACTCTATGAAAATCGGAATACTCTCATCGGGCGGCGATTGCCCAGGTATTAATGCTACGATCCGTGGTGTCGGTAAAACAGCCATCACCCATTATGGGATGGAAGTCATAGGCATTCACGGTGGTTTTTCAGGTCTGCTAAACAAAGACACAGAAGTATTGGATGAACACAGCCTGTCCGGAATCTTGAATTTGGGAGGTACCATCTTAGGAACTTCACGGGAAAAAGGATTTCGGGAAATGCTCACCTCCGTCGATCAGGAAAAGTCACAGTGCATCATTCAAGCCTATCAGGAATTAGGACTGGATTGTTTGGTCTGCATCGGTGGTAACGGAACACAGAAAACGACGAATCTATTGTCTGAACATGGATTAAACGTAATCGGCTTACCCAAAACGATCGACAATGACATCTGGGGAACCGAGATTACTTTCGGTTTTGATACGGCTGTAAACATTGCTACCGAAGCTATCGACCGCCTGCATTCAACGGCCAGTTCACACAAACGGGTCATGTTGGTAGAAGTTATGGGACATAAAGCCGGCTGGATAGCCTTATTTGCCGGCATGGCCGGAGGAGCCGATGTTATTCTTTTGCCGGAATTGGGATTCAATCCGGAAGTAGTCAACGAAGCCATTCGCGAACGTGCCCGCAAAGGGAAACCCCACTCGATTGTCGTAGTAGCAGAAGGTGTAAAACTACCTGATAAGCGAAAGGCTACCGACTTCCTGACAAAAGAAATCGAAGAAGCGACCGGTATCGAAACCCGTAAAACAGTATTAGGATACATCCAACGAGGAGGCAATCCATCTCCTTTCGACCGAAACTTGGCCACTCGTTTGGGCGGATATGCCACCCAACTGATAGCCGACAAGCAATTCGGACGAATGGTATGTGTCAAGGACGGAGAAATCAGTTCAATCCCATTAGCCGAAGTTGCCGGTAAATTAAAACTCGTCACACCGGAACATGATCTGATCATCCAAGGGAAAAGAATGGGGATTTCTTTCGGAGTATAAATGGAAAGCGTACCTTTGTACCCAACTTTATAAATCAGTCAGCATGTTTGAAGGGTATGTAGGTATTCGTTTATGGAGCGGACAGTTGATGGAAGACGTTTGGTTCTCCATCCTGTTTGTTCTGTTTTTCTTATTCGCCATCCATGCGCGTATTCATGTCAAATCATTTATCAAGATATTCCGGAATCTCGGATTCAATACATCCGGAAAAAGCAGTAATACGGACCTGTCGATTTATTACAGTAAATCGTTGCATTTCTATTTAATATTCCAAGCCCTGGCTCTTTCTTCATTAGCGATTACACAAGAAGCCTACTATCTTGGATTTCTGAACAATATAGATAAAGAAAAACTATTACTTGTCGTCGTCTCTACGTTTTTATCGGTGCTGGTCTTTTACCTGATACGCCGTATCATCTATTACCTGCTCATCTATACTTTCAGCCGGCAAGAGGTTTATCGACAATGGGTTATCATATATAATTCTCTTATTAGCGTATGGGGTATTTCCCTATACCTTCCAGTTATCGGGATGAGCTTCCTTGGGAATTATCATTTTTGGGCCGTCTGTTTATTCATTATTTTCTATATTCTATTCCGTTTTGCAATAATTTATAAGTCGATACGTTTATTTTACATAAAAAAGTTCGATTTATTCTATTTAAGTTTGTACCTTTGCGCCCATGAAATTTTGCCCCTTTTAATAGCATATAAGGGCTTTGTTTTTTTGTATAACTTTATCGAGAAAAGTGCTTTATGGCATTGAATATCAAGAGACTATTAGTATCACAACCCAAGCCGACATCGGAGAAGTCGCCATACTTTGATCTAGCAGAAAAATATGGAGTGGAAATCGAATTTCGTCCATTTATCAAAGTAGAGCCTTTGACATCAAAGGAATTTAGACAGCAAAGAATATCTATTTTAGATTATTCTGCTGTAGTATTTACTGCTCGTACAGGTATTGATCACTTCTTCCGTTTGTGCGAAGAGCTTCGTGTAACTATTCCGGAAACCATGAAATATTTCTGCATGTCGGAATCAATTGCTGTATATTTACAGAAATACATTGTTTATCGCAAGCGTAAAATATTTTTTGGCGCCAGTGGAAAACTGGATGATTTGATTACCATTATAGCCAAACACCCCAAAGAAAAATATTTGGTTCCAGTTTCAGATGTTCATAAAGATGATCTGAGATTAAAACTTGAAGCTAAAAAGATCGATTTTACGGAGGCTGTTATGTATCGTACGGTAAGTAACGATTTCAAAGCTGACGAAAGCTTCGATTATGACATGCTTGTATTTTTCAGTCCGGCAGGAATTTCTTCTCTCTTGAAGAATTTCCCTAATTTCAATCAGAAAGACATTCGTATCGGATGTTTCGGACCGACAACAGCCAAGGCTGTAAAAGATGCGGGATTGCGTTTGGATGTAGAAGCTCCTACACCAGAAGCTCCGTCCATGACAGCTGCTTTGGAACAATATTTAAAGAAAGAATCAGGAAATAATTGAGAATGACAGATCGCAGGTACACTTTGTCGAAAGCCGAACGCCTGTCGAGGAAACGTGACATTGACCTTCTATTTGCGGAAGGACAGTCGTTCATCGCTTATCCTTTACGGGTTGTTTACACGGTAATAGAAGAACAACGAAGTGTACCTGCGTCTATTTTAATCAGCGTCTCCAAAAAGAAGTTCAAAAGAGCCGTCAAGCGAAATGCCGTCAAACGCCAGATCCGTGAAAGTTACCGGATCCGTAAGCAGGCGCTTTTTGAACCGCTGCAAACGACAGGCAGGTATTTGGCGATTGCCTTTATCTTCCTGGAAAAAGAATTGGCTTCCTACGAAACCATGGAAAAAGCCATGGAAAAAGCCATTCGTCTGTTAGGAGAGAAAATCCAATGAAGAAGTTCCTGACGAGCTTGTTGCTCATTCCCATTTATTTCTACAAATACTGTATTTCCCCACTGACTCCACCTTCTTGCCGTTATACACCGACTTGTTCGGAATATGCCGTTCAGGCATTGAAGAAACACGGCCCGTTCAAAGGCCTTTATCTGGCAATCAAACGTATCTTACGCTGTCATCCTTGGGGAGGAAGCGGATATGATCCCGTTCCCTGATAAAATTCCTGGCAGACAAATGATTCATCTACCAGGAACTGCATTATGCTTGTAAAAGTTTCAACGGTTCTTTATAGACTTTTTCCTTGATCAGTCGGATACATTCCTGAATATCCGGATGTGGGCCTGTACCTAAAATCCATAGCGGGCAACTATCTTCCTCTTTCCGATAAGAAGGCTGCACATAATCTTTATAAATCACCTGAAAGCCATTTCGCTCATAAAAGCCGATGCGTCGGACAGCCATCGCTTCAACAGCCGGTTCAGCTTCCAGTATCTGTAATTTCGGAAGATGATTTTTCCAATAATCCAGAATCTGCTGACCGATCTTCCGATTTCTCATTTCCGGAAAGACAGCCAGATGCTCCATGTAATAAAACTCACCCAAATCCCAGAATACGGACAATCCACATAATTCTCCATTCTCATCTACTGCGTTAAACGACATCTCCGGAACGGCCTCAATCATCCGGAACAGTTGTTTTTCGTCCCGACGTTCTTCCTCCGGAAAAGAAAGAATGTACAAATCCATCAACCGGGATAAATCCGGGTCATTCACCTGTGTAATTCGTCTCAGTTGTATCATAAAAAACTATTTTAGTGCTCAAATATAGCCAAAAACCTTGAATAATTTTGTATATTTACACCCAGTTTATTAAAATGGGTAAATTGAAAGGAAAGCCAGAATAATAGATATGAGACCTGAAGACATCGATAAAAACAACATATCCGAACAAGACGAGCCGAGCACAAACGAAGCCCAAGAAACATCGTCTCCAGCAAATGAAGGAAATGAAATCAGTGAAGAACATTCGGAATATAAAATACCAGATAAATCATCAGACCGAATCACGCATCATCTTTCCGGCATGTACCAAAGCTGGTTTCTCGACTATGCTTCGTATGTGATATTGGAACGCGCCGTGCCTCATATCAATGACGGATTAAAACCAGTACAGCGCCGTATCTTACATTCCATGAAGCGACTGGACGATGGCCGTTATAACAAAGTGGCTAATATCGTAGGTCATACCATGCAGTTCCATCCGCATGGCGACGCTTCCATCGGAGATGCATTGGTTCAATTAGGACAAAAAGATCTGTTGATTGACTGTCAGGGAAACTGGGGTAATATTCTGACGGGCGACAGTGCGGCTGCGCCTCGTTATATTGAAGCCCGCCTTTCCAAATTTGCCCTGGAAACGGTATTTAATCCGAAGACAACCCAATGGCAAGCTTCCTACGATGGCCGCAATCGTGAACCGGTTACGCTTCCGGTCAAATTTCCTTTGTTACTGGCCCAAGGCGTAGAAGGAATTGCCGTCGGACTTTCATCCAAGATTCTTCCGCATAATTTCAATGAACTATTGGATGCCTCTATTTCGTACCTGAAAGGAGAGGAGTTCGCTTTATATCCGGATTTCCAGACAGGAGGTTACATCGATATCAGCAAATACAACGATGGCGAACGGGGCGGATCAGTCAAAATCCGGGCCAAGATCAGCAAGCAGGATAACAAGACCCTGGTAATCTCAGAGATTCCGTACGGAAGAACGACTTCTTCGCTCATCGAATCAATCTTAAAGGCAAACGACAAAGGCAAGATCAAGATCAAGAAAGTAGATGACAATACCGCCAAGAATGTCGAAATTCTGGTACATCTGGCGCCCGGCGTATCGTCCGACAAAACGATTGATGCCTTATATGCCTTCACCGATTGCGAGATCAGTATTTCTCCCAACTGCTGTGTCATCAAAGACGACAAGCCGCATTTCCTGACCGTAAGCGATGTCTTAAAACATTCGGCCGACAATACCTTGTCGCTGCTGCAAAAAGAGCTGGAAATCGAAAAAGGAGAATTAGAAGAGACCTTGTTCTTTGCTTCTTTGGAGAAAATATTCATCGAGGAACGCATCTACAAGGACAAAGAATTTGAACAGGCAGCATCGATGGACGAAGCAATCGCCCATGTAGATATGCGTCTGACTCCATTTAAGCCCAATTTCATCCGCGAAGTAACCCGAGATGATTTATTGAAGCTGATGGAAATCAAAATGGCCCGCATCCTGAAATTCAATACGAAGAAATGTGAAGAACAGATCCTGCAAATCCAGACTGACATTGCCCGCATTCAGGATCATCTGGCTCATATCGTGGATTATACAATCCAATGGTTCCAAATGCTGAAGGAAAAATATGGCAAGCAATATCCTCGTCTGACAGAGATCCGTAACTTCGATACCATTCAGGCAACTAAAGTGGCCGAAGCCAATGAGAAATTATATATCAACCGGGCAGAAGGATTTATCGGTACTTCCCTGAAGAAAGATGAATTTGTATGCAACTGTTCAGACATCGATGATATTATCATTTTCTATCGTTCCGGTATTTATAAGATTGTCAAGGTATCAGAAAAGATGTTTGTCGGAAAGGATATTATCTATCTGAACGTATTCAACCGCAACGATAGCCGGACAATCTACAACGTGATTTACCGTGACGGCAAGATGGGTTCTAACTTCATCAAACGTTTTGCCATCGGAGGTATCACACGCGACCGGGAATACAACCTGACCAAAGGAACAGAAGGCTCGCGTATCTTGTATTTCAGTGCCAATACCAATGGAGAAGCTGAAACGGTAAAAGTAATCTTGAAACCGAAGCTGCGCCAGAAACTGCTGATGTTCGAAAAGGACTTCAGTACGATTGCTATCAAAGGCCGCGGATCAATCGGAAACACACTGACGAAAGCCGAAATCCACAAAGTGGTATTAAAGCAACGGGGAAGTTCGACTTTAGGCGGACGCATGGTTTGGTTTGACCGGGATGTATTACGACTGAACTACGACGGAAGAGGAGAAGAATTGGGCGAGTTCCAAAGCGAAGACCAGATTCTCGTGATCCGCCGCAATGGAGAATATTATACAACCAACTTTGACCTGAGCAATCACTACGAAAGTGATATCCTTGTCATTGAGAAATTCCAGCAAACCAAAATATGGACAGCGGCTTATTATGAGGCAGAACACAAAGCGCCTTATCTGAAACGCTTCTATCTGGAAGCCGGGAACCGAAGGAATTTATTGGGTGACAACCCGAAGAACAGCATATATCTGCTGACCGACGAATGTTATCCCCGCATTGAAATTATCTTTGGCGGTATTGACAGCTTCAGAGAACCGCTCATTGTTGAAGCCGAAGAGTTTGTCGTTGCCCGAGGCGTTAAAGCCCGAGGAAAACGACTCACGACACATCAGGTAGAGACCATCAACGAACTGGAGCCAACCCGATATCCGGAAACTCCCAAAGAATCAGAACCGGAAGAAACGACCGAACCGGAAACAGTTACTACCGAAACACCCGAAAATCCGGAAGATGTAAGGGATGAAATTATGGGACAGATGAAGTTATTTAAAGATGATGATGTATAAAATCCTTACTTGCCTGTTGCTGTTGTTCTTTGCCAATCCAGTCTTCTCGGAGGAAGGAGAGAAGCAAGAGCCCATCAATACGGCAACACTTATAGGTATCGGCGGATATAACCTGATGGATACGTATCTGACGCCCGGAAGCCGGATTCCTTATACCGGCTGGGGCATTCGCGTAATGAACGAACGGATGAAAATGACTCGTCTGGCAGATCATCGTATTTCACGCCAACAAATCTTCAATGCTGATATAGCCAGTACGCAAAACGGAGCAGGCACGACACAAGCCTTCAGCGGCTTTTTGGATTATACGTTGGGATATCACTATCACTTCAATCCGGTTCCGGCTTTAAAACTGCTGGCAGGTGCCTCTGTGCACGCCATGGGCGGATTTATCTACTGTGTCCGATCCAGCAATAACCCGGCTTCAGCCAAAGCAGATCTCGATCTGAATCTGTCGGCGCAAGCGATCTATAACTTCCGTATCCGGAATTATCCGCTCACTTTGCGGTATCAGATGGAAATACCTTTCATCGGGATTCTTTTCTCTCCTCATTACGGACAATCTTACTACGAGATATTCGACCGTGGAAATAAATCGGGAATCGTTCCGTTTACTTCTTTCCATAACAAACAGGCCATGAAGAATTATGTGACCATCGATTTCCCCATCGGGAAATTCACTTTCCGGGCAGGTTACCTGAACAGTTTATATTATCTGGATGTTAACCAGATTCAGAGCCATATCCGGACACATTCCTTCGTCATTGGTTTTGTGAGAGAATTTATATCTTTTGGCGGTCGGAGAATGCAACAGGAATCAAAACATAACAGCGTATTTTATTGAAGATGAAACAGTGGTGGTTGATGTTGAGTTTGCTTGCTTCGCTTTTCCTTGCTGCCTGCAAGGATACAGACGAATATACCGTAGATCCACGGACGAATTTTGAAGCTTTGTGGAAAATACTGGATGAGAATTATTGCTTCTTTGACTACAAACAGGTGGACTGGGATGAGGTTCATGACCGCTATTCCGCCCAACTGACGGATACCATGAACCAATTTGCCTTATTTGATCTGATGGGAGAGATGCTTGCTGAGCTGAAAGACGGACATACCAATCTGTATTCCAGCTTTGATGTGGCACGATATTGGGACTGGTATCAGGATTATCCGCCCAATTTTTATGATGATCTGAACGAGCTTTACCTGGGAAAAGACTATAAGATAGCCGGAGGTCTGAAATATAAGAAAATGCATAATGACCAGATTGGTTATATCCGTTATGCCAGTTTCTCAAGTGGCATCGGTGAGACGAACCTTGATTATGTACTCTATCACTTCAAAGACTGCAAGGCTTTGATCATTGACGTACGCGACAATGGAGGCGGAGTACTGACCTATTCAGACCGGTTTGCCTCTCGATTTACCGAGGAACAAGTCTTAAAAGGCTATATCCAACATAAAACAGGCAAAGGACATCAGGATTTTTCCGAGCCTTATCCTGTTTATTTGGAACCAACTTCTTATATTTGTTGGCTGCGTCCGGTAGTTGTATTGACCAACCGTTACTGTTATAGTGCCGCCAATGATTTCGTACAAACCATGCGGATCTTTCCGCAAGTGACCATTATGGGCGACAAAACGGGTGGCGGAAGCGGATTACCGTTTAATTCCGAACTTCCGAACGGCTGGCAGGTACGTTTCTCAGCCTGTCCAATGCTTGATCCCGATAAGAAACTGACGGAATTCGGAATCGATCCGGACATACAGGTAGAGATAACAGAAGAAGATTTAGCACGAGGTGTGGATACGATTATAGAAAGTGCTATTCTGTATTTGCAAGGAATTATCGACAAAGACCAATAATTGGAAGCAAATTTGGCGGAAAAATTTGTTTTTACAGAAAAAAGCATTACTTTTGTAACCGATTTCAAGCGGCTGTGGTGTAATTGGTAGCCACGTCAGACTTAGGATCTGATGCTTCACGGCGTGGGGGTTCGAGTCCCTTCAGCCGCACAACAAACTCCTCGTAAACAATTTTGTTTGCAAGGAGTTTTTTTTATAGCTATAATTAATTACTGAGGTTATGAGAAGAGAGTCAAAATGTATTTTCTTATTCGTCTGTTTCTGTTTGTTGGCCTTTTTAGGAAAAGCACAGACGAACGACTTGGGCGCACGATTAAAAGAGACACTTGCCGGGAAAGCTGCTACGGTAGGAGTAGCCGTGATTTTCAACGGCAACGAGTTGGTAACGGTTAATAATATGTACCGGTATCCGATGATGAGTACTTTCAAATTTCATCAAGCCTTGTCGGTGCTGGATTACCTCAATAAGAACGAAAAAGACCTGAATACCGAAATATTGGTCAAGCAATCACAGCTTTTGGCAAATACACACAGTCCGATGCGAGATGCCAATCCGAAAGGAAACTTTACCATGAGTGTCGGAGATCTACTGAAATATTCGCTGATCGATAGCGATAACAATGCGTGTGACGTTTTGTTTGATCTGATTGGCGGTCCGAAAGTAACCGAAAAATACATTCATAAACTGGGTATCGAAGATGTAGCCATCTCGCAAACCGAGTCATTGATGCATGCCAACCCAGACAATTGTATGTTGAACTGGTGTAAACCGTCATCGGCAGTCTTGCTGCTGGAAACATTCCTGCAACAACCGATATGCAACAAAAGCCAAAAGCTATTTATCCAACGGGCTATGGCCGATTGCAGCACCGGAAAAGATAAGTTGAAAGCCGGATTGCCGAAAGATGTCCTCCTGGCACACAAAACCGGTAGTTCCGATCGGAATGAATACGGTTACAAAATAGCCGACAACGATATGGGTTTCGTCGTTTTACCTAACGGACAATATTATACCATTGCCGTATTTGTGATGAACTCGCGCGAATCAGACAAGAAGAACGCCCGAATCATCGCCGATGTATCCCGTGTTGTCTATGAATATTTTGTTGAGCACTATAAAAAATAAGCCTATTAACATTAATTATATACGAAAGACTTGACTAGTCTATTGACAAAGCGTACATTTGCAATGTGGTTTTTTCATAATAGTATTAGATTTAAGGTTAACAAAGTTTGATTAGGGGTTGTCGTGAGACAGCCTTTAATTGTTTTAGGCCCTACCTAAACATCTTTTCCTCTTTCCAAATCCATTTTCAAGACTTCATTTTACCGCGTTATCGGGATTGAAAAATCCTTTCCGATTGATTTGTCATGCAAAAACTATGACCTTTTAATTTTTTTGACAGATGTGCTAAAGCTTTTCCATAGTTGTCAAAAAGCTTTAGCACATATATGGAAAAGCTTTACGACAGTTGTCAAAAAATTAATTGATAACGAGATCACTGCTGGAAGACTCCAATTTTGCCATCTTCCGTCAGAGTTTCAACCGTGATCCGGGGAGATTGGCAACGACTGTTGTTGTAAAAACGGATAAAAGCCTTTCCCTTTTCATCCGTTGGCAGTGCCGGATTCCAATAAAGGGTACGACGATAATCATTTTCTTTCGGCAATACGCGATAATCGGGCTGATAGAAGTCTTTCACTTCACTATATCCTTCCAGCCAGGTTTTGCGTACACCTTTCCCACCTTTCACCGAGATTTGATCTTCCGGATAAGTCTCGATCAAGACAACACACCGATATAACTTATCAATATTCATCGGAGTAAAACGCGGATCGGCATAACGGCAGATCGTTCCATAGTCTTCGCTGATATAAACGGATTTGATCGCCTCTAAAGGAAGCAAGCGATATTTGTTATAATCCATTTCGGTATGATAAGTACGTTCGTAATTGATCGAAAAGAGTACCATTTTTCCCTTATAGAAAAGATATTCCTGCCCGCTTGGACTATGCGTCCGATAGAACTCCGGGTTCATATTGATCATCAGTTCATGAATATCATCGCCGATAAAACCATTACGGTCTTGAATATCGTCCATTTCGGAAGCGACGTCATAATAAGCAACCGACTTGGTCCGGGCTTTATAAACTTCGGCTGCTTTATCCTGCTTCTTAGCCTTGACTACAACTTCATCAATCCGATGAATCTTTTCGTCCATTCCTAGCTTCCGCAGAGAGTCTTCATACGTCTTGAACAACTGCTCCACATTTTCTTGCAGAAATACGGTATCATTCGGCAGTGTATCAGGCAAAGAGACCTTTTCATCTCCTGCAATATATACCTGCAATTCTGCCATCGGATATTTCCGAGGCTCCGGATGAAACACTCGGTCTAGAACAATCCGATGATCTTTCTTCTTTCCCTTCTCGGAAACGGAAAGAATCAGATTCCACTTTCCTTCCACCTGAGAAATGAAAGAGAATCTTCCCAAACTATCCGTAGTAAAAACATCAAAGTAGGGTGTATGCTGATTCGTCGGATTGTCTTCCTCGCCTCGTTTCGTCAGAAAAGAAGTTACTTGTACATCCGGACGTGGCTTACTGCGAACCATCGAAACGACCTGACCGTGCAGTTCGATTCCCTGCTCCGGCAAATACTTCAGCTCAAACGGTTCCACACCAGCCCAATGTTTCCATTCATAACGTCTCCAGCCTTGTACCATCAACAATTCATCCAATGCCCGACGATGTAACGTATCATCCGACTCAAAATACCAGGAAGGGCGGCGCACATAACCTTTGATTTCCGACATCAGCAACAGATCCGTCAACATCGAATGCCTGTTTTCCACTTCTTCCCAGCCGTCCCGAACCGACACCGACAAAGGCGTTTGTACCGGCTTTCCTTGTGAATCGTTCACCTCGAAAGAAATACCTATCGAATCATACGGAAGATACTGTTCTTTATCCGTCCGAACAGCCAACGACAAGGTATCCGGCTTCCCGACAAAAACCAGACGATCTGCCAAAACCTGTCCGGCTTTATCAAACAAGACCAATTGAGACACACCTGCCGGTAAATTCTTCTTATCCAATCGGAAAGAGAAAGGTTGATTCCTCTTGACCGTCAGCATGCAGAAATTATATAATTTACCCCGGCTCATAACCGCCATTCCCAATACCTGAGCCGGCGTAAAACGATTCTTCTGTACCGTAATAGCCAAGCTATCCAGACTACTTAGATTGTCTACCGAAAAAGCGAAGCCCTGTTCTTGAGCTTCCGGCAAAGAGAAGCGATATTTCTTATCCTGCCAAACCACTTCCGCCTTCCCTTCTTCCGTATCAGCTACATAGGTAAAAACACCTTTTCCTTCGTGGCCTGTCCGGAAAGTCGAAACAACCTCTTTTTCTTTATTCAAGATACAACCGGAGATATCCACCGGATTACCGAAAGCATCGGTCGCTTCAAAGGCAACCCGCACCGGAACATCACGAATCAACGTTCCTCCTTCGGGATAAAAACGGAGATTCAGTTTCTTTTCTTTCTTGGTCTTTTCCCGTTTCTGCGGATACTTTCCCGGATGACGGCAAATTTCTTTTTGGGTATAATCGCCTTCCGAATCCGGTTTGTCGAACACCGGGAAAATACGAGAGAAGATGGTTGCCTCTCCAAAGTTCAACATATATTTGGTATAAGCACGCACCTCATAAAAACCGGAATAGAAAGGTAATTGCGTCAACGTAAAATTCCCCTGACAACGGCCGTTCCGGATTGGTAAAATCTGTCTGGAAACAATCTCGCCTCCAGGATTCAGTAACTCCACATACAACGTTTTGCTCCACGTTGTAGGCTGATTGAATTCAGAAGTCACGACATAACACTGAAACCAAATCGGATCGCCTTGGTAATAACTGGTATTATCAAAGTGTAGATACACCTTTTCCTGAGGCAAAGCCTTTCCGAATTGTTCCAAGGCAGAGGCAAAACCCTGTAAGCGGACAGCCATACTATCCGGAATCGGATGGGCACCAACCGAAATAAACCAGCACGACCCCAGCAATCCAATACCTCTTCTTATGAGCCTACGTAAAAACATCGTCGTTTATTTAGCTGCTTCTTCCAATTGTTTCTTCAACTCATCCATCTTCTCCGGCGAAGCCGCTACTTTCTGACGGATCTTTCCGTCTTTGCCAATAATCACACAATGTGGAATATACAAGGCGCCATTCGAACCAAACGTATCATAAATCTCCTGCTTGAAAGCCTCTTGAATGCGGACATGTTCCCCTTTCAAATCATAATGAGCAGCCATCTTCTTCCATTTCTCTTCGGCTTCCGGATTATCAATTGAGAGATACAGCAAAACAATGTCTTTTTCCTGAGCATATTCCTGTAACGGTTTTACAAAGGCAAATGAATCACGACACGGACCACACCACGTTGCCCAAATATCCATAAAGATCACTTTTCCTTTATACGGTGCAATTATATCCTGGAAAGTTTTCGCTTGCGAGACATCCGGGAAATGAATATCTTCCGGAATCCGGGTTTGATTAAATGCCTGGTTCTTATTCACGGCTTCCTGTACCAACGGTTGCCAGAGGGTTTCCGGATATAATTGCAGGAAACGTTCGGCATAAACCGGCATCTTCGGATCGTTCATCTGCCTTTCCTGATCTTCCAAGAAAAGCTGGGCCATGGCTGCTTCTTGTGCCTTGCCCTGTAAACGATGTTCAAAACTGTAATACATCAAACCAATACTATTTTCTACACCTTCCGGCATAGGTTCCTGACGCATATAATATCGGATACCTATTTCATTGGAAACCACATCATAAAAGGCCGGACTAAAAGTACTGTTCGGATTATCCAAGACGCAAAAGGCCGTCATCTGCTCCAACTCGGTAAACCAATCCTGCCTTGTTGCTTCCGATGTCCGATAAAATGCACCCATCGTCTGGTTCTGAAAAGCCAGTAACAGCTGCATCCGTATATCTTGTCGGGCTTTTTCCTGCAAGTCTTTATCCAAACCCGCCAATTGCGATTCCATAGAAGCTGCATCATCTTTCAGCTTTTGGGCAACAGATGTCGCAACCGTATCTTTAGCTATCTGCCAACGGTCGCCACGGCGGGCACGCAAATCCCATACATCGGCATCCAACTGATTAAGCAATCGAGAAACGGCAACTTCTTTTTCATCCACTCCTTGGATAGTCAAAGGTTCTTGTGCCGTTGCATCCACATCCAATTGTATTTTTCCTCCTTTCGATATAACCGAACCCAATACCGCTTTTCCATACCAAATGAAATTCACCCGTTCATAATCTTTGGCCGGTAAGGTCAATGTAAATGTACTATCGCTTTGGATTTGTAATGTATCTACCGTTTTCGAATTCATCATACCGGCAATAGATTGCTGATAAACGATCATCCCGCCGTTCAAGTTCCGTACGGTTCCGGTGATTTGGATTTCTTTCTGATCAGAACAAGAGAACAAGGTTGTTCCTAAAAGAAAAGCACAAACAGCCTTCTGCATTTTTCTACTTCCATTCATGGTATCTTTATTTAATAGTTCAAATTAATACTGCCACTCGTTTCAGGCAAAGTTAGTATTTACAAAGATATACAAGATATATTTCTGATAATATATATTATAATAGGTTAATAGTTTATTAACAATGAAGAAATCTTTATTCGCCCACGGCGAACATATATTCGACGGCGGAGATTATATATTCATCGTAGGCGAATATATAATCAGCGTGGGCGAACAAAATAGAATTCATCTATTCTTTCATTTCTTTTACAGAAAAGCCTTCTTTTGTATCAATCAGGCCTCAAAAAACAGTTCTAAAACCAGAATCAGATTTTTAGCATCTATTCCACTAGTTATAAAACTATTACAAGCAAAAATAGACAATTTAACCCCTTCAAAACTCGAAAATTCGGAAGCAACCTGACCATCGGCCAGAAATACGCGAGTTTTGGAGGGGTTAAAATAGGGGAGAAGTAGTATGATTATTGTACCGTGATCTTCTCAGGAGTTCCTTTCGTGATGTAACGGATGATTACATCTACTGGATCTTCGCCCAACGATTCACAAGAGAAAGAGACAGCCGACGAACCCGACGGAATATGGGAGACACCTTCCGGTTGGACTTCTTCGATTACATTATAATTCTTATCCGTCACGACTGCCTTTCCATCGAACGTATAAAGCAAGTACTGCCGGTCGGAAATTTCACAAGGGAATTTGATCACACCATTCGGAGTCGTAAACTTCGGATCTTTGATCGTACCATCACCATCCACTTTCAGGCGGATCGCAAACGGACCTTCGTAAGGAGTCGTCCACGACCAATCCGAACCGCCCGGTTGTCCCGGTTGCATTTCTCCCAAGTTACAAGTAAAATGTTTCGAGATATACAATGGATACAGGTTAAAGTTCTTGTCATCCAATTTCTCCAGATGCCATTCCGTCTGCGGATCACGCAGGCGAGCCTTCTGTTCTTCGGTGAAAGCTTGCTGCTCGCGCAGATAATCCCAATCATGGATAGCTTGCAACAAACGATCGATCTGCCCATGACGACGGAATGTATTGCTGCGAATTGTCATACCATAACCCGCATCAAAGCCAGCTGCTTCCGACATGGCCCATTCCAGATCTTCCAACGAAGTACATTCCTGCCGACGATCGGCCAGACGAATCAGGAACCAGCCCAACATTCGTGGGAAAAGATTCCGCTGATAAAAGGCCTGATTCTTGATACGGCTTTCTACTTGTCCGGTACGCATGGCTTCGCCCCAAGGTTCACCCCAATTGGTATAAGTATGAATATGCCATGTATTATGACTTAGTCGGCTCGCATCATTGCGTAACGGATGATTGACCTGATTAAAGAAACGAGTTACAAAACGAGACATCGCATATTCATCCTGCCCCGTGTAAGAACAACCTTCCAAACCATCGAAAGAGATCTGACAAATACCGGTCTTGTTCATAATCTCAGCCAGACGATCGGAGAAAGCATCCTGTAAAGTAAGATCCGGAAACAAGGTCTTATAAGGATAATCCCACAATTTATACAAAGGCTGTTTAACATCATGCGCAGCTGCCGTTGTTCCCCAAGCTCCACGCTTACAACCTTTCAATAACATCTGCTCGCCCTTATCTTCTACAGAACCGAATGAGATTAACTCATCCTCAATCTGCAGTGCATTCAAGGTCAATGGCATGGCAAACAATTCCGATTTCTGAATCAGGATATCCGTTTGTTCCGAATCAATCGGAGAGATCAAAGTCAGTTTTCCCTGTTTCAGCAAATGCTTGGAAGGCACAGGTGTTACATAAACATCATTCGTTGTCGTAAAGTTACTCAGCGTATGCACGCCAACACCGATACCCAACGCCTTTGCTTTATCAACCATTTTCTTGACTCCGGCATCACCTTCAGCCGCAAAATTAGGATCCCAGTTAAAGTGTCCCCAATCGAGGAACGGTCCTTCGTGATAAACATAATCAAAGCCGGCAATCTGGGCCTTTGCCAAAGTCTGATCAAAGTTCTTCTCGGTGAAATCGGAGATTAAATACGATTTCATCGATTCACGAGACATCTTTGCCCATTCGCCGTTCAGCATCGGGTGGGGAAGACCTTCGGCCACTTCGATCTCACCAATCCTTTCCAAGGCATCCGCCTGCTTACAACCAAACAGTCCGACAGCAGCTCCTTTAATCGGACCATCTTCTCCTTCTACCGGCAATGTCCACGACTGTTTGATTTGTTGTACCTGGCGGAATTCTTCCCGGTCACGACGTCGGGCAGCCAACTGGAAAACAGTTCCGTCTGTTGTCTTCGTAGCAGCCTGTTTATATCCCAACAACGTACTAACCGACAAAGAAGTCGGTTCACCTGTATAATTAAACTGTTCGGCAATTGATTCCACATATCCGTCCGGAATACCAGCCGTCGTCTTGATATTCAATGCCTGCATGCCAAAAGCCAAACCATCACCTTGAGCCACACCTACCACTTCACCTACGACATCGTCAATCTTAACACCTACCGGGCCAAAGACTAACACATCATATTGCTGTGGAACCGATACGGCTTCCAACCGGATACAAGCATCCGATTCTTTATACCGCAAAGTGATCTTCCCGCCATCAGCCATCGTCAGCTTCAATTGATTCCCCGAAGCCTTCATCGACGTCGGTAAAATCATTTTTCCATCCGTACCAACCGAAACCACAGGATATTGTTTCCCCTGTAAAATCTCCTGCTGGTTTACCTGAATAGAAGCATAATATCCTTGTTCGTTCAATGTAATTTGCGCATCACGCGTCTTCAACAGCTTGTCTTGTGCCTGCAAACCTCCGGCCAATAACAAACCAAGGAGCAACCATCTGCCCCGACATACCCAGTGTTTCATTCCTATTATAATTTAAGTTACGTGTTTCTTTACGTCTAGATTGCCTTAATGAGCTTCCAGCCAGTTTTTCCCTTCACCGTAATCCGCAATCAAAGGAACCCGAAGTTGCAGGACATGCTCCATACAATCCAAAACGATTTCCTTAACGCGGTCAAATTCTTCTTTCCGTACATTAAAGTTTAACTCATCATGTACCTGCAGAATCATCCGGCTTTTCAGATGTTCCGCTTCAAACCGCTGATGAATTCGGATCATCGCCAGCTTGATAATATCAGCTGCACTTCCCTGTATAGGCGCATTGATCGCATTTCGTTCGGCATAGCCACGTACAATTGCATTATGCGAATTAATATCCGGCAAGAAACGTTTCCGCTTGAACAAGGTTTCAACATAACCTTTTTCTTTGGCTACACGAATGCTCTCTTCCATATATTCTTTAATCCGGGGATAAGTCTGGAAATAACCATCAATCAATTCCTTGGATTCAGCTCTTGGAATACTGAGCCGTTCGGCCAGACCAAAGACTGAGATTCCATAAATAATACCGAAATTGGCCGTCTTAGCTTTCCGACGCATATCACTGGTGACTTCTTCTACCGGAATACCATAAATCTTGGCAGCCGTAGCAGCATGAATATCTGCTCCGCTACAAAAGGCTTCTACCATATGCGGGTCATTACTCAAATGGGCCATCAAACGTAATTCAATCTGAGAATAATCGGCCGAGAAGAAAATACAGTCATCATCATCGGCAATAAAAGCTTTCCGGATCTCACGCCCCAATTCATCCCGCACCGGAATATTCTGCAAGTTCGGATTGGTAGAACTCAAACGTCCGGTAGCCGTTACAGCCTGATTGAACGAGGTATGAATCTTTCCGGTTTCCGGATGAATCAAAGCCGGCAACGCATCGATATACGTACTCAGCAGTTTCTTGATTCCACGATATTCCAACAACTTGTCAACGATCGGGTGTTTACCCCGAATCTTTTCCAGAACTTCTTCACTGGTACTATAACCACCGGTTTTAGTTTTCTTCGCCTTTTCATCCAGTTTCAACTTATCAAACAAGATCTCACCAACTTGTTTGGTAGAATTAATATTGAATGATTGCCCGGCCAAATCATAAATAGACTCTTCCAAAGCAGTCAGCTGCTGACTCAGGACTTCTGATGACTGCTTCAAGGCATTTGTATCCAGTTTCACACCCGTTGCTTCCATTTCTGCCAATACATAAATCAAAGGCATTTCCATCTCAAAGAACAAAGATTCCAAACCTTCTTGTTTCAGCAATGGAGCAAAGTAATGTTTCAACCGTAATGTCACATCCGCATCTTCAGCTGCATATTCCTTAATCTGTTCGATCGGAACTGTCCGCATAGAAGCCTGTTTCTTCCCTTTCGGACCAATTAGATCTTCAATCGGAACCGTTTTATATTTCAGATAAGTCTCCGCCAGATAATCCATGCCATGACGCAACTCCGGATTCAGCAGATAATGAGCGAGCATCGTATCGAATAACGGACCTTTCACCCGAACGCCATACTTCCGTAAAGCCAAGATATCAAACTTGATATTCTGACCGACTTTCTCAATCTCCGGATGTTGTAAGGCAGGAGCCAACCGAAGAACAATATCAGTTGCTTCTTCCCGATTTGCCGGAACCGGAACATACCAGGCTTCCTGTTCCCGAATAGCAAAAGACATACCGACCAAACCAGCCGTCAATGGATCCAGACCTTCTGTTTCCGTATCAAAGGCAAACGATTTCTCCTGTAACAACTGCTCACATAAAGCGATTTGTTTCTCTGCCGTATCTGCCAGATAATAGGAGTGAGGCATCGTATTGATATCTGCCAATGAAGAGACTTCCGATTCTACCACAGGTTCGGTAGCAAATAAGTCATATTGAACCGCGGCTTTAGGCTCTTTGGAAGAAGATACCACCGAAGATTCGCCTTTAAGCCGGTTAATAAAAGTCTTAAACTCCAACTCTGTATAAAGTTCAACCAAACGGTCCTCGTCTGGTGCGACCCGCTTACACAGTTCAGCATCAAAAGTAATCGGCACATCCGTCTTGATCGTTGCCAGAAACTTTGAGAAACGGATCTGCTCTACATTCTCTTCCACCTTCTTCTTCTGCGCACCTTTCAGTTTATCCGTATTTGCCAATAGATTCTCGATCGAACCAAACTCGGCTAACAGCTTCTGCGCCGTCTTCTCACCAACACCCGGACAACCTGGAATATTATCAGCTGTATCACCCATCAGACCGAGCAAATCAATAACCTGTTCCGTCGACTGCAATTGATATTTTTCCAATACTTCTGAAACGCCCAATACTTCATAATCGCCACCAAACTTCGGACGATACATATAAATATGATCTGCAACCAACTGTCCATAATCTTTATCGGGAGTCATCATATAGACTTCAAATCCATTCGCTGCAGCCTGTTTAGCCACTGTTCCGATCACATCGTCGGCTTCATAATAAGGGACTTCCAGAATTGGAATATGATAAGCCTGAATGACCTCTTTAATGACAGGAACCGACTGACGGATGACTTCCGGAGTTTCTTCCCGTTGTGCTTTGTACTGTTCAAATGCTTCATGACGAAAAGTCGGACCTTTCGGATCAAAAGCGACAGCGATATGCGTAGGTTGCTCACGCTTCAGAACATCTTCCAATGTATTGATAAAGCCAAAAACGGCAGATGTATTTACACCCTTAGAGTTGATCCTTGGATTCTTGATAAAAGCGTAATACGAACGATAAATCAATGCATACGCATCTATAAGGAATAGCTTCATTACTTTTAACAGGTTTTTTGATGTGACAAATCTCGGTAAATGTACAAAAAAAGTCGCTTACTCGATAGTTTTTGTTACTTTTGCGCATCGTTTATTCAAATATGATAGATAGAAGTATTATAGAAAAGCCTGTAGCCGCAGAATTTGCCCGTTTCAATGATGAGTTTGAAGCATCATTGAGAAGCGACACGCGCCGTCTTCAAGCTGTTATAGACCGGATCCTGGCATCAACAGGGAAACATATTCGTCCTTTATTGGTCTTATTGGCAGCCAAAGCTTGTGGTAATGTAACTGAAAGCACCATCAACGCCGCAGTATTCCTGGAGCTTCTGCATACTGCTACCCTAATACATGATGATGTGATTGATGAGACCAAACAACGTCGTGGCGTTCCTTCATTAAATGCTATCTTCGATAACCGTGTAGCTGTGCTGACGGGCGATTACGTCTTGTCTTCGGCATTAATCCGTTCTATCCAGACCGGTAATCTCCGGATTATCGGAATCGTGTCAAGTCTGGGAAAAGATCTTTCAGAAGGAGAAATCAAACAAATGGAGAATGCCGATGAAAGCATCGTGGATGAAGCTTGCTATATGCAGGTTATTTATAAAAAGACAGCAACTCTGTTAGCGGCTTGTACGACTATCGGAGCTATTTCAGCCGACGCTTCTGAAGAAAATATCCAATTGCTACATGAATTTGGCGTCAACTTAGGCTATGCTTTCCAGATCAAAGATGATATATTCGATTACTTTCATGAACTGAATATCGGGAAACCGACAGGAAACGACATCCGGGAAGGAAAAGTGACCTTGCCTTTATTGCATGCACTCAAGCAGGGTGGGGAAGAAGCTTCCCGTTTTCTCGACATCATTCTGCGGAAAGACTTCACCGATGAGCATATCGAACAGCTCATCTCATTTGCCAAAGCTAACGGAGGCATTGAATATGCCGAATCAAAGATGCAGGCTTATTACCAACAGGCCGTAGATATTTTACAGAAACTACCGAATTCACCGGCGAAAGAAGCTCTTGAGAATTTAGCTAAATACGTTATTACACGTCAGAAATAAGAAAAGAGGCATAGAAGTCAGTAACAACATTCTATGCCTCTTTTGCTATTATAAAGCCACTATTACTTACCCAAACGATGTTCGATATCACCAACCAGGCTGCTGGCTCCAATACGGAATAAGTCACTTGTCAGCCATTCATTGCCCAATACTTCCTTGACAATCGTATAATAGTTGACTGCGTCTTCAGCAGTTCTGATTCCGCCGGCAACTTTAATACCAACTTTACGACCGGTCAATTCGTGATAACGGCGAATTACCTGACACATGATATAGGCAGCTTCAGGCGATGCGCCCGGATAACCTTTTCCGGTAGAAGTCTTGATAAAATCAGCATTCGAATATAAGGCCAGAATAGAAGCCTTACGGATATTCTCTGCCGTAGCCAATGCTCCTGTTTCCAAAATAACCTTCAGACAAGCATCCCGACAGCTATCCTTGATTTCGGCCAATTCATCGCACATATCCTCGTAATTTTCCTCCATAAAGCAGCCTAAGTTAATCACAACATCTATCTCGTCGGCGCCTTCCATCACACACATGGCAGTCTCAGCCTCCTTCACTTCTGTAAAAGTCTGAGAAGCCGGAAAACCTCCACTAACAGCTGCGATCTTTACATGCTCAGCCGTCAATGCCTGCTTGACGGTTTCCACGAAAATAGGATAAACACAAATAGCCGCTACATTGGGCACATCCGGACGAGTACCTTCATAATCATTAACTGATTCAACCATCTTCCAGATACTCTCTTTCGTATCCAAGCTTGTCAATGACGTCAGATCGATGAAACCGTGGATTTTCTTCAATACTTCCGGAGTGAAGTTTTCCTTCGCATGTTTGTCCAGTAATGCTGTTACCTGAGCTTTCACTTCCTCATTGGTTCCAACAGATTCAAATTTGCCAAACGCTTCATGATATTTATCGGCATTCACCTTGGCAAATTCTTCAGAACGTTCTTCCATTCCGTGATCATGTTCGCAACCACAATGGCAATCGTGCGTATGTTCCATATCTTATAGTTTTTGATTGTTTATATGTCTTTCTTTATCGCGATTCGTCTTCTTCTGAAGATTCTTTTCAAAGGCAGCAGTCAAGTCAATTCCTGTCTGGTTCGCCAAACAGATCAATACCCACAAGACATCCGCCATTTCATCGCCCAAATCTTTCTGCTTGTCACTCTCCTTAAAGGACTGTTCTCCATAAATACGGGCAATCAAGCGGGCGACTTCACCGACTTCTTCCGTCAGAATCGCCATATTCGTCAGCTCATTGAAATAACGAACGCCATAGGTTTTTATCCAATCGTCAACACGCTGCTGCGCTTCCCGAAGTGTTACTTCCTGTTCCATACTTATTCTTTGTTCTGCGTATCGATCCAGATTGTTACCGGACCATCATTCAACAATTCCACTTTCATGTCGGCACCGAAAGTTCCAGTCTGCACTTCCTTTCCCAAATGGAGTTCCATTTCAGCACAGAACTTCTCATACATCGGAATAGCAAAATCCGGTTTAGAGGCCTTCAAATAGGAGGGACGATTTCCTTTCTTTGTAGAAGCCTGCAATGTAAACTGACTAACCACTAATATTTCACCGTCAATTTCTACGACAGAACGATTCATAACACCGTTTTCATCGTCGAAGATACGCAGATTACATATCTTCTTACAAAGCCATTCAATATCTTCCTGCGTATCCCGATCTTCTATTCCAACCAGAACCAGCATGCCTTTTCCGATCTTTGACTTCAATGTTCCATCAATCGTAACGGAAGCATGCTGCACACGCTGAATTACTGTTCTCATATTATAAACTTATTTTGTTGTTTCTTGGTTCAAACTTTCTTTTATTAATTTGGCTTTTGCTTCACCTACCACTTTTGCCAAATCTTCCAGATTCGCTTCCCGGATTCGTTTCACGCTCTTAAACTCTCGAAGAAGGGCTGTTTTCGTCTTTTCACCAACACCTTTGATCGTATCCAATTCCGAACGGGTTTGTCCTTTACTTCGTTTGTCTTTATGGAATGTAATGGCAAAACGATGCACTTCGTCTTGCATGCGAGTCAGAAGATGAAACAACGGACTATCTAATTTCATCCCGATCACTTCCGGAGGAAAGCCATACAACAATTCAGCCGTCCGGTGACGGTTATCCTTGGCCAAGCCGGCAATTGGAATCGAAAGATGCAATTCATCTTCCACAACCGAACGCACGACTTCCATTTGTCCCTTTCCACCGTCGGTAATAATCAAATTGGGTAGGGAAGCCTTTTCATCCAGGAGTCGCTGATAACGCCGGCGCACGACTTCCTTCATGGATGCATAATCGTCAGGACCGACAACTGTCTTGATATTATATTTCCGATAGTCCGACTTGGAAGGTTTTCCCATCTTAAAGACCACGCAAGCTGCTACCGGATCACTTCCCTGGATATTGGAATTATCAAAACATTCGATTTGAACGGGCAATTCTTTCAAATGCAAGGCTTCCTGAATTTCTTTCAGCAAACGTGTATTCCGTTGTTCCGGATTCAATTTTTCTGCCTGCTTCAATTTATCGACTTTATACTGTTTCCCATTCATAATCGATAAATCCAACAGTTTCTTCTTATCGCCTCGCTGAGGAACGGTAATTGTCACGCCATCGAGTTCCAGATCCAACGGGAAAGGGACTATAATTTCCCGAGCCCGACTTTCGAAACGCTTTCGCATTTCGATAATACCCATGACCAATAAATCCTCTTTGCTTTCATCCAATCTCTTTTTATACTCGAATGTATAAGCCTGGACGACGGCGCCATTCCCGATATGCAGATAATTGATATAAGCAGACGGATCATTTTCGGTAATCGAAAACACATCTATATTATGCAGCATCGGCGGAACGACCGTCGACCGGGAGCGATAATTCTCGATGGCTTCATACTTTTCCTTTAGCTTTTGAGCTTCTTCAAACTTCAACTCGGCCGCCAGACTTTGCATCTCGTCGAAGAGATGTTTACTTACCTGCGAAATGTTTCCTCGCAGAATTTCCTTGATTTCCGAAATATTTTGCTGATATTCTTCCAACGTCTGTAAACCTTCGCATGGACCTTTACAACGTTTGATGTGATATTCGAGACAAACCTTATACCGTCCTTCCCGAATAGATTCGGGCGTTAATGGATACTTACAGGTACGGATTGGATAAAGATCCTTGATCAGTTGCAACATCACCTTGGCTGTATAAACAGAAGGATAGGGGCCATAATAACGGGAACCGTCACGAACAATATTCCGCGTCTGATAAACCCGTGGAAAATATTCATTCTTGACTACAATCGAAGGATAAGTCTTATCGTCTTTCAACAAGACATTGTATCGCGGATGATATTGCTTGATCAGATTATTCTCCAAGAGCAATGCATCTTCTTCCGTCTCGACAACAAAATACTTGATATCCCGGATTTGTTTAACTAGCACCCGCGTCTTATTACTATCATGCTGTTTATTGAAATAAGAAGACACCCGTCGCTTCAGATTCTTTGCTTTTCCGACATAGATAATCGTTCCTTTCTCATCAAAGTACTGATAGCACCCAGGCTTCTCCGGAATAACCGCCAAGATCGTCTTAATATGTTCAAGTATTTCTTTACTCATCCGCGTTTTTATTTACTTATTCTCCTAAAACCAGCTATTTACACCCATCACCTAAAGTAATGTTTCACGTGGAACATCAGCTTAACGCCCCATCAACACCAATAGGATATTAATATCACTCGGGGAAATTCCCGGGATTCGGCTTGCCTGAGCGATGGTTTCAGGATCAATCCGACAAAGCTTCTGTCGCGCTTCAGTTGATAAAGATTGAATACTGTTATAATCAAACTTTCCTTTAATCCGGATATTCTCCAAACGGTTTATCTTGTCGGCAATCATTTGCTCGCGCTTGATATATCCGCTGTACTTCATCAGGATTTCGGCAGCTTCAATAATTTCTTCCTTACGAGACAAGGATACTTTATCTAATTCAGCTTTCAATGCCGGAATCAAATCGGCCAGCTTATACAAATCCAACTGTGGACGAAGAACCAGATCATAAAGTTTGCAGCCGTGAGCTAGGGGAGCAGTGCCCAAACTTTCCAGACCGGCATTAATATATTGCGGCTTGACAGAATAATTCTCACAGAAATGAATCAGCTGATCGCGCTGTTCTTTTTTCTCCTGAAGCAAATGATAACGGTATTCGTTTGCCAAACCTAATTGATAAGACTTTTCCGTCAGACGCATATCCGCATCGTCCTGCCGAAGCAGAATACGATATTCAGCCCGCGATGTAAACATACGATAGGGCTCATCTACGCCTTTCGTCACCAAGTCATCGATCAATACGCCAATATAAGCTTCATCTCGTCCCAAAACAAACGGATTGCCGCCATGGCAATTGATGTGTGCATTGATTCCTGCTACCAAACCTTGGCCGCCAGCTTCTTCATATCCTGTCGTACCATTAATCTGTCCGGCAAAGAAGAGATTCTTGATTTGCTTTGTCTCCAAATTATGATTTAACTGCGTCGGATCGAAGAAATCGTACTCAATAGCATAACCCGGACGATAAATCTGTACATCACGAAAAGCAGGGATTGCCTGCAAAGCGCGTAACTGTATCTGTAAGGGCAGGGAAGAAGAGAATCCGTTCAAATATAATTCATGCGTATTTTCACCTTCCGGTTCCAAGAAAAGCTGATGTTGCGTTTTATCGGCAAACGTAACAATTTTCGTTTCGATACTGGGGCAATAACGCGGACCGATACTTTTAATCTGTCCGTTGTAAAGAGGAGAGTCGGGGAGACCTTCCCGAAGAATTTCATGCACTCGTTCGTTGGTAAAGCATGTCCAGCAACAAAGCTGTTTCAATTCTCGGTGTGACGTATCCAGATAAGAGAACTTATGGAAATCGTCTTCACCGGGTTGTTCTGCCATTTCATCGAAATGTACGCTGCGGGCATCAATACGAACCGGCGTTCCGGTCTTCATTCGGGCTGATTGAATACCCAAAGAAACCAATTGTTCCGTCAGGCCTGTCGAAGCCGGTTCCGAAATACGACCACCCCGGATTTGAGTCCGCCCGATATGCATTAAACCGTTCAGGAATGTTCCGTTGGTAAGTACAACCGCTCCGGCACGAAACTCAACCTGCATGCCGGTCTTTACGCCACAAACACGACCGTTCTCGATGATCAATTCGTTTACGCTATCCTGCCACATCCACAGATTCGGCGTATTTTCCAAGACGTGCCGCCAGGCTTCAATAAAGCGGGCACGATCACTCTGTGCTCTCGGGCTCCACATAGCCGGACCTTTACTCCGATTCAGCATCCGGAATTGAATGGCTGTCCGGTCGGTTACAATCCCCATAAAGCCACCCATCGCATCGATTTCACGAACGATCTGTCCTTTGGCGATTCCTCCGACAGCCGGATTACAACTCATTTGCGCAATCTTGTTCATGTCCATCGTGATTAACAACGTACGCGAACCCAGATTGGCCGCAGCGGCAGCGGCTTCGCAGCCCGCATGTCCTGCTCCTACTACTATTACATCGTAATCGAATCTCATCTCTCAATATCTTAGTTTCTTTCTGCAAAGATAGTTAGAAATGAGATAGGATTTATGAGGGAAGTATGGTTTTACTTTTTGTTATCATTTTCGGATTGTCCGGCTAATTCCTGCAGATCGTCCATTGTAAAATTACCCGTCATCCGGATAACTACGTAAGAAGAATCCGTATCGGCCAGCATAATCATCTCATGGAGTTTGTCGCCGCTCTTCTTCACCATAAAATCAGCCTTCGTTCCTTCTGATTTTACCTTCATCCACGACTCATAGGTTTTACCAATGGCGGCATGAAAGTCTTTTTTCATCTCTTCACGGACGGCTGCATTTTCGGTTGACAGTACTTGCAGATTGTCAATCTTCCCTTTCAGATGAATCAGATTCAAACCGGCCGTCGATAATTCCGGCATCATCTGAAACATGGATTTGGATATATAAACCGAGGATACCTGATCCATATCGGAGAACTTATCAAATAATTTGTCCTGTGCATAGCCTGTCAGACTTAAGCACAAAAGGCATACGATTAAAAAAATCTGATGTTTCATTTTGTCTGATCATTTATATGTTTCGTCCATACTGCGTGTATCTTTTCCATTTCCTGCCGAGCCTGATTCATTTCGCCAAAGCCTTTATTCAGGTTTTGCGACAACAAAGTCAAGGCATGTTCGGCAGCCATTGCGGCTTCCTCCGGATTATCAAACGTATCCTTTGGTCGGGCATCTGAAGCCGAGAAATAAACCGTTGTCCCTACTCCCAATACCAGCAAAATACTTGCCGCCACACACCAGCGCCTGATCCGGTTTCTGTACATCGGAATACGGACCTCTTTCCTATCTTCCGCTGCCAACCGGTCAATATGCCGTTCTAGTCGTTTTTCCAGATATGCCGGAACCCGACTTTGATCCTTCAACGCCTGTCTGATTAATTCGTCTATTTGCTGATCATTCATTTTCCATACAGTTTATTGAATTGCTCGCGTATTGTTTTCCGGGCACGCGAAAGTAAAACCCGAATATTGCCGGCTGTGTAACCGGTGATCTGTTCGATCTCTTCAACTGAATAATCTTCCATTCCCTGCAACCTCAGTACCTGTTGCTGATTCAAGGGAAGTTTATCGATCCATCGTTGTATCTGCCGTATCTGGTCTTTCTCTTCCGTTTCCTTTTCCGGAGATGAGTCAGACTGGAACTCCTCCGTTTCTTCCAGCGCGGCTGCCTGACGGCTGGCCCGTGGAGAACGAAGATAATCCAGACAGAAATGTTTGGTCAACGTAATGGCATACGCTTCCGGATTCCGGACAGCTGCCAGTTCATCCCTCCGTTCCCACAGACGTGAATAAACTTCCTGTACGATATCCTCCGCTTCTTCCTGATTCCCGACCAAAGCAAATGCAATCCGATAAAGCTTTGGATGAAATGGCAGATAAAGACGCTTAAAGATATCAGCGGTCACTTCCATGATCCTGTATGACTTGTTCGATATCCGATGGTTTAATCTTTCCTTTCAGGCGGACAACAGCCACCTCGTCGTCGACATGACAAATCACCATTTCCCGGATCATTTCATCTTTTATCTTCACCAATATCTTGGTCCGCTCTCCATTTTCCGAATGCGAAACAAGCGGTTCAAAGTCGGGATCATGTAAGTCGGCAATGGCCTGACCGAACTTTGTCCGGACTTCATCCGAACAATGCTCCAGACATAAAACGTCGATATGCTTTACTCCGTAGGTATCTGTAAACATACTGCCGAGAGCCATCGCTGCAGCGCCTAAAGAAACCCGTGTCACTTCCTGCTGTGAGGCCAGTTCATCCATAAAATGTTCAATACCTCTCGCCTGCATTCCGGTTGCAGTCATCCATAAAAGTCCCGCCAAAAATAAACCTTTCATCTTCATATCCGTTAGTTTTATCCATTCATTAAACATTCATTCAAGCGAGCTTCGCCAGTCGTGCACGTTTTCTGAAGCGCTTTCACTTATATGACGAGTTGACCTTCGGATTCGTTACAAAATAATCGGGATTTTTTTGAGGATACAAAAAAAAGTAATCCTTAGGGAAAAGTTTCAATCATACTTGAAACTTTTGGCAAAAACAGAGAAAGTTTCAACTATACTTGAAACTTTTCGGAATTCTTTATACAAAAACTAGAGAATCTAACTGTATTTTCTTTGTTCGCCCAGGGCGAACATATAATCGCTTACTATGAATATATATTCGCCGACAGCGAATATAAAAACGCCAAGGGCGAATAAAGTTTATTTGATTAGGTAAGATAAAATAAATCGCATGTATTGATAAAAGAATCAGGTTGTAACATAAAAAAACCGTAGCACAAACCTCATTCGTTTGTACCACGGTCTTATTCGTTCCTTCAAGACTTGTTGCGCCTGTGAGATCGACTCTCAACAACGCTTCGCTTACTTCCGAAGCTTATTCTAACGACAAGGTAGCCCGTTCAGAAGCGATAGAAGCACTTGCCGGCATTGACTTACGAGAACAATAATTGAACTCAGCCGACTTTTCTCCGCTGTAAGAATTCCATTTCAGCTTTAACTTCACTGTCTTTCCTTCTGTATCAGGCAGACTGTCTAACTTGAAAGCTACCAGTCCGTCGCCCATCTCACCGTAGGTATTGCCATAAGCATTGTGGCGGAATTCCACTTCATACGGGTTTTCCGGGTTGTTTGTCGAAAGCAAGTTGACGAAATGCTTCGAGCCAAACGAAGTGGCTGTACGGAAACGTAACGTCAAATAACCGTCTTCTGCGATAGTTACCCAGTCACCTACAATCTCAACCGGATCTTTTCCGTAAATAGAATCGTTCTTTGCGCCCAGATCCGGAGCGATATTCTTCGTCAGAATACTATCAATCCAATTGATATGAACAGCCTTTGAATAGCCTTCGCTGGGTTCGTTTACTTCCGAGAAGTTCGTCAAAGCTCTTACCTCCTTCGATCCGAACGGTGAAGAAGTCATATTAACCGGCAACAACGTTGTTGTATCATCCAATTGCAAGAAGAACGCATTCTCGCTGGTTGGTTTTACCGTTACCAACGCATTCGGAATGGTCAGATAATACGCGTCATTATCATCATCATCCAAACAAGACTGAAATCCCATTGAACACACGGCAGCGACTGCCAATACCATCCATTTCTTAAAACTCATTTTCATAATGCATCTTTATTCGTTAACTGTTTATTCATTTTCTAATAATAATGCAGAAACCCATAAAAATGCTGCATGCCGTGTGTTAATTTACGTTTTTGGCTCAGGCTTACAACTGCACTTCGTTTACCACTTGTCCGTCGAACAGATTGATGGTTCGTCCGGCATAGCCGGCGTCATGCTGCGAGTGCGTTACCATAACGACGGTTGTTCCCTCTTTATTCAATTCGGTTAATAGCTCCATCACTTCTTTTCCGTTCTTTGAATCCAGGTTACCGGTCGGCTCGTCGGCCAGGATTAACTTCGGATTCCCGACAACGGCACGGGCAATTGCCACACGTTGCTGCTGACCACCGGACAACTGCTGCGGGAAATGCTTCGAACGGTGACTGATCGCCATCCGGTCCATCGCTTCTTCGATACGGCGTTTCCGTTCGTTGGCAGGAATACCCATATACAAAAGCGGCAATTCGATGTTCTCATAGACATTCAATTCTTCTATCAGGTTGAAGCTTTGGAACACAAAGCCGATGACACCTTTCCGCAAGTTCGTTCGCTGCGATTCGGTATATTTCGAGACTTCTATGCCGTCCAAATAATACGTTCCGTTGGTCGGATTATCCAACAAGCCCAGAATATTCAGCAAAGTGGACTTACCACAGCCCGAAGGTCCCATAATAGCGACAAATTCGCCTTTCTTCACTTCTATACTTACGTTATTCAACGCCCAGGTTTCCACCTCGTCTGTACGGAAAACCTTCTGTAAATTTTCTGTCTTAATCATATCTTTTCAGTTTTTAAGTTTGTTCATTTCTTTGTTTCTATTTAATCTTTCACTCAACTTTCAGGCACTTCACCGGATCAACCTTCATCAAAACATACGCCTGAATACCTACAGTAATGACAGATACCAGCCAAATCACCAGGAAAGGCAACAGCCAGTCAAGTATCGAGAAAGATACATGATAAGCAAACTGCTCCAGCCAGTTGGAAAGGAGCCCGTATGTTATCGGAAGAGCGATGAGATAAGCTATCACAGCATACACCATAAACGGTTTGTTCAGGAGCCAAACTATCTGCCAACGGCTGGCACCATGTATTTTCCGGATACTGATTTCCCGTATCCGTTGGCGCGTAGCATACCACGTAATACCAAACAAACCGAATAAAGTCAGCAACAATCCGATCACGGCATATACAGTGATGACCTGTGCAAAAGAGACAAACCGCGCATTCCGTTCCATAAACAAGGCATGCATATCCATATATTGAAAGGCTTGCTTCGTATTGATCTCTTCCCATATCTGAGCTATCTGACGGATCGTCCCTTCTTTATCTTCCGGATGAAGTTTGATATGCAATACATTCGCATTACCCAAGGCCGACGAAGCAGGCAGGTGAATGGTAATCGGTGTTATCTCCTTCTCCAACGAATTGATCGGAAAGTCTTCAACAGTGCCACCGATCACATATAAAGAATCGGCATAGGCATCAAATTCCTGTAATGGACGGCCAATCGGATCTACGCCTGCCGGCACCAACTGACGCACGAAACTTTCATTGACCAATACCGGATAAGCATATTCTTGCTGAAGCCGAGCCGGCGAATGTCCCGTCAATTGCCGGATATGCATCGTCTCCAGGAAAGAGGAATCACTGTATAACGTCAACATATAAGTACGCTTTTCCGTACCGTCCGGTTGGGGAATCTGCAATTCCCGAATGGGAGAATTCAGAACAGAGCCTAACGACAAAGATATCGATTCGATTCCCGGTACCCGCTTTTCCAATTCAGCCTTCAAAGGTGCTGCCGGAGGCGAAAACATATCTCCCATTTCGATCAATCCTTCGTAATGAGACGCCTGTTGCAGAATCATACGTTGTTGCTTTTCTCCGATGCAGGTGGCCAATACCAAACCACAGGAAATGGCAAACTGGACGACAACCAATACCGCCATCAGTACATGTTTTCCCTTTCCGGTCGAGACCATTTTATATTCGGAATACGACCAACGCATCAAACGCCGGCTGGCATACCAGGCCGGAACAAGAGCCATCACCAATAAGAAGCCAAGTAATAACGGAAGTACTTGTCCGCTGAAGAAGAAAGCAAACGTCATCCGAGACTTCAGTATCGTATTGAACACCGGTAATACATCCGCAATGATCAACAAGGAAAGCAAGAACGAGATCACAACCGTCAGCACCACATCACCCAATAACTGCATCCGGATTTCACGAAGCGTTCCACCCATTAATTTCTCCACATGAATCATCTTTAACTGCTGCATCAGCCGGCTCAAGTTCATATTGGTATAATTGCAGCAAGCAATCACCAAGATCAAAATAGCAGCCAGCAAACCGATATACAATAACTGCACCTGGCTTTGCTGGATAAACGGAAGCTGTTGCTGACTCGTTCCTTGCGACTGAACAAAATAAAGGTCTGACAACGAATCCACATAATATTGAGTCCGATCCGGCATCATCGTCTGAATCGACTTGTCTGCCCGAATCGCCTTTTCCACCTGTTCTGCAGAAACATGCGGCAATAACTTTAAGAATGTAGCTCCACCCCAACATTCAGCCGTCTTACTTGTTAACACATCATACTTCAACAACGACTGAGTTTGCTCGGCCATTACCGCAACCACTTCATAAGCCGTTCTCTTTCCTTCCGATTCTGTTTCCAAGGTCTTGCCCAACGGATCCTCTTTTCCAAAGATTCGTTTTACCACAGATTCCCGAATGGCTATCTTATTCGGACTCGTAAGAGCTTCTTTCAAGTCACCTGAAATAACTTCTACCGGGAAGAAAGTCGGTAAAGTAGAATCAGCCCCAATCATTTCCAAATCAGAATATGTCTGTCCTTTATACATAACAGAAGCAACATATTCCTGTATCTGCATAAAACTCTCCACACCGGGAATCTTCTTCTGTACATCCGAAGCCGCTTCAGGAGAAGCAAAAGCCACTTTCTGCCCGTCATCAAACGGATTGTCCTGCCGCAAGCAGAAGATCCGTTCCTTATCCGGATTATCTCGTTCAATAAAGTAATCATGGATAAAGTAAGTCAGCAACAAATTCGTCCCAGCCAATCCGATCGACAAGCTGATCACGGCAATGAGGAAAAACACTTTATTCCGCCACCACCCACGTAAAACCATTTTCAGTATAAAACTGTACTTCATAAAACTTCAAGTTTATCATTTTACTCTTCTATTTTTTCTACGTGAGACGTACCAGATCAGGTACGTCATACGTACTCGCCTTGGTACGCCCAAAGTACACGACCAGGTACGCTATGCGTACCTTACTTATTCACTTATTCCCGCTTGATTACATCTGCCGGATTTAAACAAACCACTCGCCAGATCTTGAAACCAGTTACACTGACCAGCAAGAATGCCATAATGATGAATAGATAGAACATCCAATTCCAACGGTAGATACAAGTTATCATGCCGTAGAAAGCTTCATCGAAAGCAATCTTCAATAACGGACAGACAATAATAAATGAAAGGAAGAAAATGAATATATATACTTTCCCAAACAGTAAGACTATATCCCATGACCTTGCCCCGTTGATCTTACGAATGGCGACTTCTTTCCTTCTTCCTAATGTGTCCATTGATATGGCCGAATAAATACTCAACACAACCAGAATCATACTGATCAGTGCCAACATAAGCAAAACCAAACGCATGGTTTTGATAACAGAAAGGACCTGTACTTCTTGTTCCAATGAATAAATTTCCAAAGGTAAAGTGATCGGGACAAACTCACGGCATACAGCAGTAATCTGATCCGTTAAAAGACTGACATCCGTTCCTTCTCTCAGTTTGATATAATAATAACCGGCAGAAGAAGAAGGCATAAAGACCGAGCCCATAAATCTGGGATCTTCTATCTCTCCATGCAATGCTTTATAAACACCGGCAATCTGATAATCCTTATCGTCCAAGCGGATAGTACCTGTATTGTCTTCCTGATCCAGTACTTGCTTTACCTTCTCACTCACATAGATTTGTCCGTCTGCGGTCACATCAACTTCTTTTCCATCCATCGGGATATGAAAGAAACGAAAATAGTCCGTATTTCCGGAGCCCATCTGAACCAGCGAAGTTCTTCCGTCGGCATGTTTATAATTCATGTACGTGTAACTCTGCAAATCAGATAACATTGAAATATAAGTAACCTCCTCTACTTCCGGCATTTTACGTACTTCTGTAATGATAGGTTCTATATTTTCTTTCAGCCGAGAACTATTCAATGGAAGCATCACGATCTGGTCTTCTTCCTGATCAGATAGCGGCATATACATTTTGTCGAATATCAGTTCATTCCACGACATCCATATCAAGATCACGCCTCCTACGAAAAACATCGAAATGGTCCATTGTATTCCGATCATGATATTACGCCATATATGTTTTTTCCGACCCGTCAGAATGAAATGATTCATCGACACCCATTGCAACTTCAATACGGGAGAAATAATAATAAGCAGGCTTATTCCTATGACAAGTATATAAACCACACATTGAATCAGATACACATGCTTCCAAGGCAACGCAGAAAGTATCTGATCCGGCAAGTAGTTCTTCAGTAATAATAAAGTCCATTCTGAAAATAATAATGATAACAGCCACGCCAACGTCATCACGACAAATACTTCGGAAGCCAGGAGCATGAAAATCCCCTTTTTATCTGATCCCATACATTTACGCAAGGCCAATTCTCGCTGACGAGTAAAGAACAACTGAATAACAAACTTCAGAAACTGGATCATGCCTGAAACAAGAATCAATGAAGAAAGCATCAGTAAAAGGAATTTGGCTATGTTTTTCTGCACTCCATCCTGATTATTAAGTTGAGGCCTCAATAAGATCTTTCCGCTTTCCCGCTGAAAAGACATTTTTCCAACAACATCTTCGAATGCCTGAGGCGACATACCGTCCGGCAAGAACGATTCAACACATACATTATTCATCCGAGGCTGTACATCCACAGAAAAATAACAATCCGCCTGTTGATAACCCATTTGTATCTTCGAATCATCTACAACACTTCTTATCCGATAGATTTTTCCTTCGTCCTTTTTACCGGCCAGACGCAATGTTTCTCCTCTCGGGTCTTTGTCTCCGAATACCTTACGGGCAAAAGCTGCCGACAAAACAACTTCATCCGGTTTTAATTCCGATAAATCCAATTCCGAAGTCATATCATAATAGTGAAAGAAATAAGCATTGGCATAACTGTAACGGAACAAATAAGGAGTAACTTTCCCTTCGGAATCTAAAAACTCGACTTCTCCATCATGGGCAAATGTATAAGCCGCCACATGAGAGACACCCAACGGCTTCAGTTCTTCTTCCAACCGTAAAACCTCATCGAAAGAAAACTTCGTACTCAATTGATTTTCCCAAACAGCCTGTATCAAAACACGCCGGTCGTAACGGGATAGTTGATCAGACTTATCTACATTCGATACAAATAAATAGATATAGCTGAAACATACAATCCCAACAGCCAAACAAATAGCAGAGATTAAACTCTGCATCTTATACTTCATCAGACTACGTACAGCAACTTTCAAGTAATGTAATATCATATTGCTTCTCAGTTGAAATATCTACAAACACATAAACAAAACGTATGCCAAACAGATAAACACTATGTTTACAACAACTTAACGAACTACCTACTGATAATCACCTGTGCGTCTTCGCACAAATAACGTGCACGAACGCACAGTCATCCTCGTTATCTATCCGTTCACACCTGATAAACTTGTCAAGCCCGGAAGAAAAAGTAAGGATCCGATATCCTATTCTTTAGTTCACGCCGCGGATTACTTAGTTCACGCCGTGGTCTAAGTAGTTCACGGCGTGGTTTAGCTAGTTCACGGCGTGCACTAAAGAATTGGTCTAATGAATCCAACTTTCCCTTCTGCCTCTTTCCAACTTTATCTCCCGGGAAACGGAAGAATATATCCCAACTTATTCCCGCTTCACTACATCCGCCGGATTAATCCGTGCCGCCCGGTTTACCTGCCAGAACAATGTTCCCAACGAAATAACCGATACCAACAATAATGACCACAGGAAGATTCCTGCTCCCAGCGGCGCTTTGACCGCGAAATTCTCTGTATAACGGATAATCACGGCTACGGCTATCGGTATCGAAACGGCAAAGGATACCAACAACAGGAACATATATTTCCGGAACAACAAGCGGTAAATATCTTTCAACTGGGCGCCATTCACTTTTCGGATGCCTATTTCGCGGTAACGCTGTCGGACATCAAACAAAGATAAACCAAACAAACCCAGACAAGATACTGCAATGGTCACCATTGCAAAGACGGTATAAATATACGCTACCTGGCGGTCTTGCCGGTAAAGAGCCTGCATATCATCTTCGAGTAAAGAATATTCAAAGTCTTCCGATCCATAAGTATCAAGCTCTATCTTCCGTAAATAATCCAATACATCTTTCGTATGACCTGGAGTGCAAGCTATCTGATAACAATCACCGCCATAACCTACAAACACCCGATAAACGGTTGGCTTGATTCCTTCGCTCACATGACTCATATATGTATCTTCTACCACAGCACAAACAGGTTTCCACGGATCTTTTCTGGAAGCACGCACATCACTGTCTTCTGCAATCCGAGCATTCTCGCAACTATCGAACCCAAAAGCTTTCATCGCTGCTTTGTTTACAACGAAATAAGTGCCTTTTTGACCATCTGCTTCCGGTAAAGCTCCTTCCAAAACTTGTATATCAAACAGATGAAAGAATTCTACACATATCGTATGTACCTGAACATTCTGAACCTGACCTGCTTCGTTCGTAAACAGAGTACTGTATCCCGGATTCGGCAACCAATCATAACCGTTTGTCCAATGTTGAATATGCGGATAAGCATTCAGTTGCTGATCAATGTGATAAATACGGTCTATTCGTTCCTGAATCTTTGCCGGATCTCGATAGATTGCCATGTCGCGCGACTCATAAATCAAATTGGCTTGGATGATATCTTTTGTCCGGATTCCCGGATCGGTATGCAACATCAACGACAATTGTTGGTTGAAATATAAAGAAAGAGTAACGAGTAAGAAACAGAACAGATACTGTACAAAAAGAAATACCATACGTACCCGAACCGAACGGCTATTTTGTCCGACAGACTGAATCGAAACAATCGGCGACATCCGGCTATACTTAAGATATGAATAACCAGCCGTCAATAATGGAAGGAACACCAAGATCACAACCGAAAGCTGGAGATCGAAAACGGTATAAACAAAGTGACAAGCCAACAAATGTTCTATCCAAGGCGTTGTAATCTCCATCCACAACCAGGCAAAGAACAAAGCAATGCCGACCAGCAGCAAGTTTTCTATCCACATCTGCGCAAACAGTCCTTTGGGATGAATCCCGAAGATGCGTTTCACCCCGTATTCTTTTCCTCGTTTCAAAGAGGAAACCAGATACAAGTTCAGGAAATTGATCACACCTGTCAGGAAAAGCAACAAACAGATACCACCAATCACATACAAATAGGAACGAACGCCGTAACTGAACATCTGATCTTCGCGGAGTGATTTCATGACCGATTCTTCCCAATAAATCTCTTTCAAAGGGATAAAGGAAAAAGTTTCCTGCCGCGTATCTATATCTTTCATATGCGGATTCACAAAACGGGGATTCGAAGCAATCCGATTGATTTCTGTCATATCCGTGCCCGGTGAAAAACGATAAAACTCGGTCGGGATACGTTCCCAATGTTCTGATATAGATGAAGAGAGCAAGACATCAAATCGAATCAAAGTCTTACAAGTCGGTTTGGCCAATACGCCTGCCACCGTTACCTCCTTCCCGTTGCTATACCGAAGCACTTTTCCCACCGGATTTTCTTTGCCGAAAAGTTTACGGGCAAAAGTTTCCATCAGGTAAGCCGACTGCGGATTATCCAACGACAACTTTCCTTCAACTACCCGATATGGAAACAACTGAAGATAACCACTGTCCACTGCCAGTACATTCGCCTGGAAACGTTGGTTACCCGACAATACATAATCGTCTTGCATGGTGATCGCTTTCCCTATCGTCTCGATAAAACGAGGATCGATATAAGTACTATCCTTCTCGTCCCCGTTCGAATAACTGCTTAAGCCTCGGTAACCTTCCATATTCATAATCACAGCATACACCTCATTCCGGTCCACACAATGTGTATCAATCGTCAGTTCCCGATGGATATACCTCATTAAAATCAGGCAACAAGCCAAACTGAACGACAATCCCAAAATATTGATTGTCGTATATGCCTTGGACCGAACCAAGAAACGCCATGCATACGTAAGTGTTTTCATTGTATCTATTTTTTAATTCTTTTTCCTTTTTCTAAATCCTCGGACAGAGCTTCCGCAGCTCAGGAAGCATCGGCGGACTATTCCCGCTTGATAACTTCCGCCGGATTCTCATGCGCGGCACGCCAGACACGCCAACTAATACTCAACCCGACTACCCATAATAAGACAAGAAAAACGCCCAATGCCGGAGCAATCGGAATCAACATCTGACGCGTGTAGGTTTCTATCCAATGTTTAACCAAGATATATGCCAACGGAAATGCCGGTAATGCCGCTAACAGTAACAACACAATATATTCCCGATAGAATAGCGAAAGGATATTCCGTACCGTAGCACCGTTGACTTTTCGAATGGCTATTTCCTTACGACGTTGTTCGCAAGTGAGCGTCACCAACGAATAGATGCCAAAGATTGCAACCAACATACAAACCAACGAGGCGAATGCCAGCAAACGGGCCAGCATGGCTTCGGATTGCAGGTATTTATTATAGGACTCTTCTTCGTTGACAAGCGTAATTTCTTTATCCGAAGCTTCTTTCCGGCAAAGCTGTTCAATCGCCGTGCGGCAAGCGTCCCATGTTCCTTCCTTGAAACGGAAAAGGATACCGTTGCTCCGGAGCATAATTCCCATTTCATCCCCAATAATAAAACCTGTATTTGGCATTTGTTCGGTCGGAGCCTTATATTGGAAATCTTTCACCACACCTTTGATCTTTTGGTTGGCAGTTTGTAGTCCCATCCGAATATGCTTTCCAACAGCTTCTTCCGGTGTATATCCCATACGCCGAGCCAACGATTCATTGATCACTATCTCTCCATAGCCGGAAAATTCGTTCAGCCATTCACCAGCCAAAAGCGTAAGCCCATAAAAGCGGGCCAACGTTTCATATCCTACAAACAAGTTGATCGGCATCGGTACATCCAGCTTCTGCTCCAATCCTTCCCATTGATAAATCTGCCCAACAGTTGCCCCTATATCCGACACCAAGGGACGATAATCGGCCGGAAGGACTTCGGTTATCATCGGTAGTTGTTTCAACTTCTCAACGAAAGGTGAAGTATTTTCTGTCCTGTCAAGGGCAAAATAACCCCGGTTGTGTAACTCCATCCCTAAATCATGTTGGCGTAAATAATCCAACTGACGATTCATCCATTGTGTGCCCGTCATAAAAAGCATACAGATAAAAAGCTGGAAGACAATACTACCTTTCCGAATCCACGTACGGAAACGACGTTCGCTCTCTCCATTTCCTGATCCCTGCAACTGCCTACGTTGGATACCATAAATCACACCTATTGCCACACCCAGCAACAAAACAGAAATAAGTATCAGGAAGAGCAAAGCTTCTCCATACAAGGAAGTCCGACCGGCATCCGTTCCCGTCAACTCCAGGAAGGCCGGGAAAAGGATTTCCATACCTAACATCCCGATCAGGAACGAACCAATCAACAGAAGCAAGAACTCCAAACCCAACAAACGGACTAACGACTGTATGGACGCTCCATGTACGAGACGAAGTTTCATTTCCCGTTTCCGGACTTGCATCCGGTTAATAAACAAGGTCAAATAATTCATCAGCGCACAGAGAATCACCAACAAACCGGTTACAGAGAAATAAACGATGTACCGGAAGGTAATGCCTCCTTCACTTTGATCACGAAAGTCTTTCGCATAGCGCAATTCCGTTAAAGGCGTAAGATATAAACGTTCAATACCAGTATTCCTTGTCTCTGACGGATGAATGAGTTCATAGGGCAGATTTTCGCTTATCTTGGCTTCCAACGCCGGAATATCCGTTCCTTCTTTCACCTTTACCAATATATTCCAACTCTGATACCACCACGTACGTCCAGTTTGCGGATCACCCATCAAAGCAATTGGGAAATTGGTATGCCGGTTATTCACCCGAACAACCGCACCAATCGTTCTTTTATCGTCTATTCCTATTTCCAATTCCTTTCCTAACGGATTCTCTTGGCCAAACCAAGCTTTGGCGGTTTCTTCCGTAATTGCCACTTCTGTAGAATGTTGTTGCATAAAGTTCCGGTTCCCGTCTACTAATTGGACATCCATCATCTGCACCCAAGCACTATCGGCCGACGAGAAGAAGGCTTTTTCGTACCTTCCTTCTACCTTCACCCGATATTCAAACGAATAGAAATAGGCAAACGATTCTATCTCCGGAAAGTGTTCTTTCAGATACGGACCTAATGGAATCGGCACACGCCACGTAATCCGTCCTTCGGCATAACCATCATTCACCCGCACCAAATAAAGTCGGTCGGCATCTTTCCGGAACTGATCGTAACTCATCTCATAATGAATCCAAAAGGTAGACAAGACGAAGCAGATAAAGCCTGCCGCCAAGCCCAGCATACTAATTCCCGTCTGCACTTTATACTTCAGCAGATTCCGGATTGCTACTTTCAGGTAATGTTGTATCATATATCTAATATTTCTATCATCAATAACATAGACTTCTAAAATACCAACTCTTCTGCTTCACCAAAGGTATCGTATCCGGAAACAATGACCAAGTCGCCGGGTTGTAATCCTTCTGTGATCTCGTATTGACGAGGATTCTGCCGACCAATGGTCACCGGGACTTTTACAGCCCGCGTCTTGTCGGCATTGACTTTATAAATCCACTGCCCACCGGTTTGCTGATAAAAGTTTCCACGTGGAACGACTAACGCCTGCTCGGGTTGTCCTAATTCGATTTGTACCCGGAAGCTTTTCCCCAGTCGGACATTCTCCGGCATTTCTCCGGTAAAGACCAAATCTACTTCAAAGAGACGATCTTTCACTTCCGGAATCACCTTGCTGATCTTCAACGGATAACGTTTTCCCTGATAAGTAATGGCAGCCGGCAAACCGGTTGTTACCCGATCAATGTAATATTCACTGAGGGACGTATGAATCTTAAACTGATCCATCACCTTGACTTCTGCGATATTCTCTCCGGCAGCCACCTGTTGTCCGGGCGTTACTTTCACGAAACTCAGTTGCCCGTCTATCGGAGAGCGGACCACCAAGTCCTCAATCCGTTGCCGACTTCGTATCAACTTCTTTTCTTCCCGGTCACGATCATTTTGCAATAACTCTTTCCGGATGACTGTCATGGAAGAATCACTCTGAAGGCTTTTCAACTTCAGACGGGTTGATTCTGTCTTATACCGATACTCGTCTTCCGATACTTCCAGCTGGGCTTTACTGCGGATTCCCATCGCATACTCTTCCTTTTCGAGCGAGAAACTCTTCCGGATCTTGTTCAATTCATACTCGGCTTCCAACGTCTGTTGCTTTAACGTCAGACTCTTCTGTTCCATCTCCAAGGCTTTCTCTTGATACGAAATCCGTTGTTTCTCCCATTCATCCTGTTGGTCTTCTATCTCGCGCATCAAATTCGGATTCGTCAGTGTCAGAATCGTATCACCTTTCTTCAGCAAACTACCTTCTTCTCCGATGATCTGATCCACATTTCCGGCTTCCCGCGTATTGACAATAATCGTCAGAATCGGATGAACAATGCCTTCTACATCTACATATTCCATAAAGTCGGCTTGTTTTACTTCTTCTATCTGAATATGTTCCGCGTTAATCCGCAACCGTCTCGGACCAGAAGCCAATACAATCACATAAATCAGGCCACAGCATACCAGGAAAGCTCCGGCCAAGTAATAACGGTAACGTATGTACCAAGGTTTCTTTTCTAGTTTTATATCCATAAGAGTTTCGTTTATATTTCGGGTAAATTTTCACTTAACGGGCAATTCTGTTGGAAATCATATTGCGTCATACTACGCAACCCATAATACAATGTCCAATAGGTTTTCATCGCCGACAGATAATTACGCTGTGCAGCATCCTTTTCGGTTGTAGCAGCATTCAAATCCAGGATAGATGACTTTCCCATCAGGTATAACTTCATGGCTACTTCATAACGTTTACGGGCCGTTTCATCCGTCTTCTGGGCTACCTGTACTTGCTTCGCCTGCAAGTTAAACTGTCGCACCATCTTCCGGACATTCAGTTCGAAGTCGGTCATGGCTTGGCCCACTTGCGTATCAACCAGCTCCATTTGAGACTTTGCTACGCGGACTTTTCCTTTCCCGCGTCCCCAATCCAGAATCGGAATGGCTAATGAAAGACTCACATACTGCTGATTCAACGGATTCCGATAGGAAGCCCTTAATTCTTCTCCGGTCTGCGAAAGACCAAACTGCAGGTACAAATCGGCTTTTAGTCCCCGTTCAGCCCGAGCTGCAGCCAGATTACTTTTACTCTCCAGTCGCATCCGTTCATAAGTTTCCATTTCTGGACTATACGCATACGCCAATTCCAAAGCACGGTCTAATGGTACTTCAAACGCAACAATATCTTCGACACTCGGAAGGACTTCCAGATTCTCATCTTCCCGCAAACCTAAAAAAGAACGAAATGTCAAGGCGGCTTCTTCTACTTCTATCTGAGCCTTCATCACATTCGTTTCTTCATTCAGCCGGTTTACTTCCAGCTGTAACATCTCATTCTCCGATATGCTTCCGATCTCATACCGACCTTTTGCATACCGATATAATGTATCTGCCGAAGCATAGTTAGACTTGGCTATTTGCAGGTTTGCCTGCGCCGTTGCCAGACTGAAAAACAAATCACACGTTTTAGAGGCAATCAGCTCCAATGTTTCTGCATAGCTTTTCTTGGCTTCCCGAAAACGTACCGGCTCAATACGCCGGTCCCATTTCAAAGAATTATAACCGAAAAGCGACTGACGGTAACCAATGGTAATCGGTTGCGTATTATAAGCCTTCGTTTTTGTCGTCAGTTCATCCATCCGCTGCGTAGCTGTCTGTATAAACAAGTTACCACCCGTAAACCAAATATTCTGACTGATCGAGAGAGCCAGGTCCGTACTCAATTGGTTCTGCCGGATAAACTGTTCGGTTCCGTCGGGTTGTGTTACCTTATTAATCTGCCGGTTCAGATAAGGCGAAGAGGTTAAGCTGACTCCCGGCAGATAATTGGCCCGAAAGTAGCGGTAACTCCAATAAGCAGCCCGATACGTATGTGCAGCTGCCTGCGCTTCCGGAGAATAGGCTTGCGCCAATTCAATCGACTGTTTCAATGTCAATGTATGCCGGGTTTGTCCAACACTTGTCAAAGTCAGCCACAGGCTTCCACTTAATAAAAGTATATTCCGATAGAGTTTCATATAGACACGATTTATCACAAACACAGATTCAAATATCGTGCCATATCCATAACCTATTATATGATAGAGATATATAGAAAAAGGAGAGTATTAACCCCGTGCGATTCTGCACAAAAAACGTGCGGGAACGCACGGAGAAGGTCTATGGATAGTATAGAAATTATCGAAGAAAGGACCAGAAATGATCTGGAGTGATTACTTCATAAATAGAATTCTGATAATTCTCAGCAAATGATTTGGGCATTTTCGCCTTGGCTTTTGTGTTCCATTTGAACTCATACGCCCGTAAAATACCATCTTCTTCTTCAATCAAATCTATTTCCTGCTGTTCATGTGTTCTCCAGAAATATAAATTGGCAAAACTTGATGTATAAGCATTTCGTTTTACCCGTTCACTTACCATCAGGTTTTCCCATAATGCTCCGACATCCGTACGCAATTCCAAAGGAGCGAAATTTGAGATTACCGCATTGCGTATGCCATTATCATAGAAATAGACTTTTTTCCCTTTCTTTATCTCATTCCGAATATTCCGGCTGAATGAATCCAGACGAAACACGACAAAGCATTTCTCCAATAAGTTTATATAAGATTCAACCGTACTTCTGTCCACTCCCAATAAATTACTTAATTCATTATAGGAGACTTCACTTCCTAATTGCAAAGCCAAAGCCCGTACCAGTTTCTGAATAAGATCCGGTTTCTTGATTCCTTTGTACGTAAATAAATCTTTATAGAGATAGTTATTGGTTAGCGACATCAAAGTCCGCTTAGCATCAGCCGGCTCATTGACTACTTCCGGATATAATCCGTAAATCATCCGGTTCTCCAACAATCGCCTTTCTTCTCTTTCCGATGTAGCATCTGCCAATTCCGATAAAGAAAACGGATACAGATTATGCTCCAACAAACGCCCAGTTGCCGGTTCATTGATTTCATTTGCCATATCCAACGAGGAAGAACCGGTAACTATCACTTGCGTATCCAGTTTCAAGTCTCCAATGATCTTCAAAACCAATCCAATATTCCTGACACGTTGCGCTTCATCTATCAGGACTAAATCGTAGGGTGATAACAAATGATTTAACTCCGTAGATGTTTTCCCTTCCAGTTCCAGTACATCATCCACGTTATCACAATTCAAAGACAGGATTTTCCTGAATCCTCCTTCTATGGCCGACAATAATGTTGTCTTGCCTACCTGTCTGGCTCCCAGCAGAACAATAACTTTCTTCCGCCTGAAGTCTGCCAGAATCTTATCTTCAATAATCCGCTTTATCATCGTATCGTTTTTCCACAAAAATAGCAGAAAAAGAGTTTCTAACCACAAATTTCACCCGAATTTTGCGGTTACACCCACAAAATTCAGTAAAATTCCAAGGATTAGACCTATATAATCCTTTTTCATCCCGTGCGATTCTGCACAAAAAACGTGCGGGAACGCACGCACAAGGTATTTGTATTCCTTGTATCTTTGCCTGTATGGAAGAAAAAGGGAAAATATTGATTATCGACGATAACGAAGATGTTCTGTTTGCTTTGAATATACTGCTCGAACCGTATATGCAGAAGATCAAAGTAACCACGCAGCCTGCGCGTATCGAACACTTTATGCGAACATTCCAGCCGGATGTGGTTTTGCTGGATATGAACTTCAGACGTGATGCCGTAAGCGGACAGGAAGGTTTTGAGTGTCTCGAACAAATCCTGAACATCGATCCGCAGGCGGTTGTCATTTTCATGACGGCTTATTCGGATACGGAAAAGGCTGTCAGGGCGATTAAAGCCGGAGCGACCGACTTTGTATCCAAGCCCTGGGAAACGGAGAAGTTATTGGCGACACTTTCTTCGGCTATCAAGCTGAGCCATTCCCGTAAAGAAGTGGATCGCCTCCAAGCTCAAATGAATGCTTTGAAAGGAGAGCCTGATCTGCCGGAACTGATCGGTGAATCGCCGGCTATGCAGAAAGTGAAAGAAACGATTACCCGACTTTCTGAAACGGATGCGAATATCCTTATCTCGGGCGAGAACGGAACCGGGAAAGACCTGGTGGCCCGGTTACTGAAATATTATTCTCCCCGGCGCGACGATGCCTTCATTACCATCGATCTGGGCAGTATTCCGGAACAACTCTTCGAGAGCGAACTGTTCGGATACGAGAAAGGAGCGTTTACTGATGCCCGCAAGTCGAAACCCGGACGGATGGAAACAGCTTCCGGCGGTACGTTGTTTCTCGATGAAATCGGTAATCTGTCGTTGCCAATGCAAGCCAAACTACTGACGGCGATTGAGAAGCGTTACATCACACGTTTGGGAGCTGTCGAACCGATTCCGATCGATGTCCGTCTGATTTGTGCCACCAATGCCAACCTGCATCAGCTGGTAGCCGAAGGGAATTTCCGCCAGGACTTGCTCTATCGTATCAATACCATCGAACTGATCATTCCGCCGCTGCGCGAACGGGGTGAAGATATTCTGTTACTGGCCGAACATTTCCTGAAACATTATAACCGGAAATACAAGAAAGAGATCAAAGGCTTCAGCCGGGATGCCAGTGCCAAGTTGATGAAATACAAATGGCCGGGCAATGTCCGCGAGTTACAGCACGTATTGGAACGCGCCGTAATCCTCAACGAAAGCAGCCTGTTGCGTCCGAACGATTTTCCGTTGTATCCGGCCACACACGAGCGGAAACAGCCCGAAGACAACGAACTGAATCTGGAACAGGTAGAACGAAAGACCATCGAACGTGCCTTGCGACAAAGCAATGGCAATATGACCTATGCCGCCGAGCTATTGGGAATCACCCGTTTCTCCCTTTACCGTAAAATCGAAAAGTTAGGCTTATGAAAACCTATACGCTGACAATCGCACTCCACATCGCCGGAATTTTCCTTTCGGCTCTGTTCCTTGCCTACAGTCTGCTGCAGGAATGGTTCTTTTGCAGCGTATTCAGCGTATTGGCTATCGTGAGTATCAGCATCCGGCTTTATATCCTGCAGATGCGGCAGGTGAAGTCTTGGCGTTATCTGGTCGATTGTCTGTTGCAACACGACTTAACCCAAATGGTTCACGCCCCGTTTAAAGACAAAGCCATGCAGGAACTGGCTACCGATTTGTCGGCAGCCCTTCGTTCGCTGCGCCAGCAATTACTGAACGAAGAAGTCAAGAGACAATATTACGAAAGCCTATTGAATAAAGTCGATACCGCCGTCCTCGTTGCCGATAAGCAAGGGAAGATAGACTGGACCAACCGGGCTGCTGATACGTTGTTGGCATCCTCGCCATTCCTACCTGATGAGATTTTGACGGCGATCCGGAAGAAATTGCCGGTAGTCCGTTACACCCGGCAAAACCTTCCTTTGGATTTATCCATCGACGTGACCCGTATTTATCTGCAAGGATGTGAACGATGGATTGTCAGTTTAAAGAACATTCACGCGACTTTGGAACGAAATGAGATGGAAGCCTGGCAAAAGCTGATCCGCGTTCTTACGCATGAAATCATGAATTCCATTACACCCATTATCTCGTTGGCCGAGACCTTAAGCGAACGATGTAAAGAGTATCCGGAAGAAATCCGGAATCGCCAGCATCTGCAACAAGGCTTGAACATCATCCGCCGTCGCAGCAAAGGTCTGCTGGAGTTTGTAGAGAATTACCGAAAACTCACCCGTATCGCTCCGCCGGTTAAAGTCCGTATTTCCGTCAAAGAGTTCTTTGCCGACCTGAAACGCCTGAATCCGGAACCATATATCCACTTCCAGCTGACCGACGAATCACTGGAATGGGAAGCCGATCGGGCACAAATGGAGCAAGTCTTCCTGAACTTGCTGAAGAACGCCCGCGAGGCTTGTGCCACTGTGAGCGAACCTTCTATCCAAGTTCTGGCTGAATCGAACGGAAAAGAACGGATCTTCATCATCCAAGACAACGGAGAAGGCATCCTGCCCGACGTACTGGAACGGATTTTCATCCCGTTCTTCACCACCAAACCAAGCGGTTCAGGCATCGGTCTCAGCCTCTGTAAACAAATCATTACCCTACATGGTGGCAGTATCTCGGCAACTTCCGAGAATGGTCAGGGCAGCTGTTTCCGAATCATCTTCCCTTAAACGGGTACTGCTAATCTGATAAACTTCCTGTTCAAACGAGAGAGACTTGTTTTTCCAGGTACATTTTCTTTGTTCGCCCTGGGCGAACATATAATCGCCAACGACGAATATATATTCACCGAGGGCGAATATAAAAACGACCACGGCGAACAAAATTTATATCGAGAGAAAAGACAAAAAATCCCGGCAGAAAGGGAAGTTTCTGTCGGGAAGTAAGCATTTATTTCCTTTTGCGCCCTGATCAGGCCTCTTTACATGCTTCCGGTAAAATCGCCAGGGCTTTATTCTCGTTCGCCTCCATGATTTCTCGTTCGCCCGGACCTTTATCGTTGATACCGCAAAGATGCAGAATGCCATGAATAATAGTCCGATGCAATTCCTCGTTATACGAAGTATGAAAAGCCTCGGCATTCGTCTTGACCGTATCCAGACTGATGAATAAATCGCCGGAAATCTTGTTTCCCTCCGTATAATCGAACGTGATGATATCCGTATAATAATCGTGTTGCAAATACTGGCGATTGACTTCCAGAATCTTTTCATCCGAACAGAAAATATAACTGATGTCGCCCGTTTTCTTGCCATAGGTCGCAGCCACAGCTCTCACCCAACCGCTCACTGCCTGTTTATTGATTGCCGGAAGTTCAATATCTTCCGCATAAAAAGCTATTGCCATATCTCTTGATTTTATTGTCTGCAAAGGTACGAAAGTAAGTAAATATCTCTACCTTTGCAGGAAACAGAAATTTAAAATATCATGAAAAGAATTGTTGTGTTTATTATTCTAAGCTGCCTTTGTGCCTGGCAAGCAATCGCTGCCGATTACCGTTACGAACGAAACATTGCCTACCGACAGACAAATGACGCATATGCCGATTCGATGTGCCGGCTGGATATTGCTTATCCGTCAGATGCTAAGGACGCACCCGTGGTTGTCTGGTTTCACGGAGGTGGCCTGACCGGAGGAAAACGGGAAATACCAGAAGCGTTATTAAAAGAAGGTCTGATCGTTGTAGGTGTCGAATACCGCTTGTCGCCGAAAGTAACTATCCCGGAGATCATTGATGACGCGACACTAGCCGTCAGCTGGACATTCGATCACATCGCCCAATACGGAGGAAGTACCCAAAAGATTTATTTATCCGGTCATTCTGCCGGAGGTTATCTGATCGATTTAGTAGGATTGAATAAAAGCTTATTAAAGAAATACGGAAAGGATGCCGATCAAATCGCCGGACTGATTCCCTTCAGCGGACAAGTCATTACGCACTTTGAAGCCCGGCGCCGCATGGGAATGCCACCATTACAACCTTTGATCGACTCGATAGCTCCGCTTTACTATGTACGGAAAGACTGTCCGCCTATCCTGATTATCTCAGCAGACAGGGAAAAGGAATTGTACGGAAGATATGAAGAGCAGGCATTCTTCCACCGTTTATTCAAATTATTAGGACATCCGGATGTAACACTGTATGAATTGGACGGGTATGATCATGGGAACATGGCAGCACCTTCCTTCCCATTACTCTTGCAATTCATCCGGGAACACGAAAAGAAGTAACCGATAACAGACAAGAGCCGGTTATCTCACCAGCCATTTCTCGATATTCCGAGTCGCGTTGCTGAAGTTCACACCTACCTTGAACAAGCGGCGCGAATCGGATACGAAAGGCAAAGCATACTGTTTTTCTTCTATCTGCTGCAAGGCTTCCTCTGCTGTGCCATCCAACTTAAATTCCATTACATAGATGAACTGGTCCGTGCGGATAACCAAATCCACACGTCCTTCCGATGTATGGTATTCGGCCTGTGTATAAAATCCGACCAAGCGGAAGATGATGAACAGAACATTCTGGTAATGCAATTCCAAGTCACGTACCAGCTCGTAAGGTGTATCTGAGAAGAAACTCTGAAGACGTTTCATGAATCCATCTATATTCCCTGAACGCACTTCCTTGACAAAGTTCACAATATGGAAAGCAGAACTTCCTGAACGGATATGCGCATAATAAGGCAACAAGAAGCGGGTAAAGCCTTCTTCCACTTCCTTATTCGGGAAACCCAATGTATAAGTTTCAAATTCCGGATCATAATCCTTGATCGTCAGGTAACCACTCTGATAAAGTACCGGAATCGGAGATGAATCCACCGTATCAATACCGGTCAGCGTATCGGCTGTTGCCTGCTCATACGTCAGATGTTCCAACGGATAATGATTCTCTTTCAGTAATTCTACCAGATATGTTGGTGTTCCTGTTTCGAACCAGTAATTGCCTAATTTCTTTCGGGCGAAAGTATTCAACAAACTAAACGGATTATATAAGCCTTCTGAATCTTCTACAAAATGATAACCATCATAACGTTCTTGTAATTCCCGCAGTAAATCCTCATAACTCATCTGCAAGGTTTCGGATAAATCGCGTATATATTCTCTCAAATCCGTCACAAGTTCCTGCTCTGTGATACCACAAATAGCTGCATAACGATTATCCATGGATATATCCATCAAATTATTCAAGTCACTGAACACGCTTACTTTACTGAACTTCGTTACGCCTGTCAGCAATGCGAACTTCAGATAAGCATCCTTGCTTTTCAGTACTCCATAAAAAGCCTTCAGGATATTCCGATAGCTGGATTGAAGCTCTTTATTATGGATTGCCTGTAGCATCGGTTTATCGTATTCGTCAATCAAGACAACAACTTTCTGACCTGTTTCCCGACAAATCTTCTCAATCAAATAAGCAAAACGCTCTTCCGGAGCCCGATCTTTTTTCTCATCTCCATAAACAGCTTCCCAGCTTTCCAAGTGTTGATTGAGAATAGCCACCAGCGAATGTACATCTTCATACCGACGGGCATTCAAATCCAAATGTAATACCGGGTAAGTTTTCCAATCCTTTTCCAAGGAAGCCATTGCCAAGCCTTCGAACAATTCTTTCTTCCCTTCATAGTATGCCTGCAAGGTTGAAAGCAACAGACTCTTTCCAAAACGGCGAGGACGGCTCAAGAAGTAATACTTTCCCGTCTGAACCAGCTGATAAATCAATGCGGTCTTGTCCACATACAAATATCCTTCCTTACGGATATTCTCAAAACTCTGAATGCCTATCGGATACTTTCTGTTCATAGCTTCTCTGATTTGAGGATTGTCGTTTTACAAAGGTAGTATTTTCTCTCTGTTTTCTGTCTTATCCAAAGAATAAATAAGCCATGGCAATAGCCGCAATCGCTCCGGCCAAATCTGCCAATAAAGCACAGGGAACCGTATATCGGGTATTCTTAATACCTACACTGCCATAATAAAGTGCGACAACGTAGAATGTAGTATCACACGAACCTTGCACAATAGAAGACAAACGACCCACAAATGAGTCTGCTCCATACGTATTCATCGCATCGAGCATCATACCGCGCGCGCCACTCCCACTTAATGGTTTCATCAGAATAGTAGGAAGAGCCTCAACAAAATCGGTATTCAAACCGAGAGAACCTACACAGAACCGAACGCCTTCGATCAGGAAATCCATCGCTCCTGAAGCCCGGAAAATCCCGATTCCAACCAGAATGGCAACCAAATAAGGTATAATCGTAATGGCTGTCTGGAATCCTTCTTTCGCTCCTTCAATAAATGCATCATAGACATTCAGCTTTTTACGGACACCACTCAGGATAAATCCACAGATAATGGTAAACAGCAAGGTATTGGCAAAAAGGGTAGAGTAGAGGGAAACCTGTTCCTGCGTCATGGAATGGAACAACCAGATCAGGCCGCCAATCAAAGCAGCCATACCACCAAAGAAAAGCAATAAGTTCCGTTGCAGAATATTGATCTTCTGCTTAAAGCAGACCGCCAGAATAGCCACCAAGGTAGAAATAAATGTGGCCAACATAATAGGCAAGAAGACATCCGATGGATTAGCTGCTCCCAGTTGCGCCCGATACATCATGATCGTAATGGGAATAAGCGTCAGTCCGGAGGCATTGATGCAAAGGAACATAATCATCGGATTACTGGCTGTATCTTTCTCCCGGTTGAATTCCTGCAACTGTGTCATCGCTTTCAATCCCATCGGCGTGGCCGCGTTATCCAATCCCAAAAGATTTGCCGACAAGTTCATGAAAATAGAGCCGGTCACCGGATGATCTTTCGGTATATCCGGGAAAAGCTTGCTGAATACCGGCGAAGCCATCCGGGCAAATGCCTGAATCACGCCACCTTTCTCTCCAATCTTCATAATACCTAACCAAAGAGATAATATACCGGTCAGTCCCAATGAAATCTCAAAGCCTGTTTTTGCTGAGGCAAACGAAGCATTGACAATCTCTGTAAAGACATTCGTATCGCCCAAGAAAATCAATTTGCAGGCAGCTACGACAAAAGCAATCAGAAAGAAAGCAATCCAAATATAATTCAGTACCATGTGATCCGTTTTTTAGGAAGCAAATATAAGAATATCTTTCCATTTTCCATTCCCAAGCTTTTCTTTGTATATCCGGCTATTTCAGATAGCGAGGATTTTTTGTACGTTTGTAAATTACTTTCTCGATAACTAAAATCCAAATATCACATTTTCATGCAAACGGCATCTTTTATCTTAGACGAACTCCAATCGGTCGCATCAACCGAGAAAGCAGCACATTTGAGTCGCTTTTTCAAGACTGGTCCCGGAGAATATGGCGAAGGCGACAGCTTCTTAGGTATTCCAGTTCCGCTGACACGTAACATTGCCAAGGCTAACCTGGAAACGCCTTTGGAAGAATTACAAATCCTGCTCCATTCTCCATGGCATGAAGCACGGCTTTGTGCGCTTCTCATCCTTGTAGAACGCTTCAAGAAAAGAAAGACAACCAATGAGGAACGTACCATCATCTACCAGTTTTATTTGAAGAATACCCGTCGTTGTAACAACTGGGATCTGGTGGATTTAAGTTGTCCGACTATCGTAGGCGATTATCTCCTGTATCAGACAGACCATAGTCTGCTATATCGTTTGGCAGAAAGTGACAATCTGTGGGAACAACGCATTGCGATTGTCTCTACCATAACCCTTATCCGTCATGATCAGTTTGCTGACACTCTTGCTCTTTCCAAACAACTGATGAATCATAAACACGACCTCATGCACAAGGCTGTGGGCTGGATGCTTCGTGAAATCGGCAAACGCGACCGGAATGTCCTTACCGACTTCCTCGATGAGTATGCCACCCGTTTGCCCCGCACGACTCTTCGTTATGCCATTGAGCATTATCCGGAGGAGGAAAGACAGGCTCTTCTCAGAAAGAAATAACAGTAGATTTGTCATCATCTATAAGAAGTAAGAATTTATGAACAAGGAAATAGTAGAAGAAATTCGTGAACTGGCAAAGAAATATCATACTCCTGATTTTATCAGCCGTGATCCAATTCAGTTTCCTCATCATTTCACCGATAAAAAGGATATTGAGATCTCTGCCTTTATAACAACCTGGATTACTTTCGGGAAACGGGAATGCATCATTCGGAAATTAGAAGAATTTCATCAGGCTATTGATTGGAGACCTTTCAAATTTATCCGCAATACAGACAACATCAACCAAGTGATTTCTAAGATGGATAAAGGAAAGAAGTTTTACCGGTTCTATTCTTATGAGGATTTAAGAGCGCTATGCTTGAGACTCCAACGGATATATACCGAATACCATTCTCTGGAAGAAGCCGTTATGCAGACAGAAATAGGGCCGGATATACATCGCCATGCAAATATTCACCTATATAAATTGCAATCATTGTTCTCCGGGATCAAAGGAATCCCTGAGCCCTCCAGTTATTCTGCCTGCAAACGTCTAGCTCTATTCCTACGCTGGATGGTACGACAAGACAGAACTGTAGATTTAGGTATTTGGAAACAGGCTCTTCAGCCCAAAGATCTGATTATTCCGTTAGACACTCATGTAATCAAAATAGCAATCCGCCTCGGACTAATTCCAGATACAAAATCACAAACACAGTATATTGCCCAGCAGATTACGGAACAGTTAAGAGAAATATTCCCAGATGATCCTTGCTTAGGAGATTTTGCTCTCTTCGGTAAAGGAGAGGAAGAAGCAAATCAAAAGAGAATTGAGTAGGAGTGGCCTTCATCAACGGAGTCATCCTTTCACTTCTTCCTGAGCATCCAGGTTGGCTCTTTCCTCCAGGATCTGTTCCTGATTATCCAATGCCCAACGGACTAATTCTTTCAATAATGGCATCAGACTATGGCCACGGTCGGTCAGTGCGTATTCGACGCGTGGCGGAACTTCCGGATAGACATTCCGTTTAATCAGGCCATCTGCTTCGAGTGTGCGCACCGTTAACGTAAGCATACGTTGGGAAATATCACCGATAGACTTCTGAATCTCGTTGAAACGCATCGTACCGTTCGCATCCAATGTAACCAAAACCAACATAGACCATTTACTGCCAATACGACTCAAGATATCCCGAATCGGACAAAATTTATGATGATGAAATTCTTTCATTTTTTTAACCCTTTACTATCTGTCTGTAAGCGAATAATCGTAACAAAAATGTTACTGACGAACGTCTTTGTGCCTTCTTGACTACTTCTATTCTTTCGTTCATCTTTGCATCACAAATATAAAGAACACTTTTAAATTTAACAGATTATGGAACAGAAAATGACGACAATCAGCGGTAAGAATTTCACAAGTATTGAAACTGGATCAATGAACGAATGGAAAGAAAAAGTCTTCCTGAAAGATGTTATCAGTGCAACAGCTACCGAGATTTCTATCTCGACTTTACAACCCAATGAGGCTGTTCCGTTCTTCCATGCCCACAAGCAGAATGAAGAGACCTATATCATTCTGAGCGGGAAAGGTGATTTTCAGGTTGACGATCAGTGTTTCCCGATCCAAAGCGGCAGTGTAGTTCGCGTAGCTCCCGAAGGAAACCGTTCGATGCGCAATACAGCTAATGAGCCCATGCATTATATTGTCGTACAAGCCAAACAGCATTCTTTGGAACAATTTACCTTTACCGACGCAGCCATCACCGAGCAAACTCCGTTATGGAAATAAGAAATAACTGATTTTTCCTCATTCCCCTTGAAAATTCTTCCTAAAATACTACATTTGTGTGTCAAACATTAAATTTTAATACAATGCGAACACATTTAATGAGTTTAGGCATTGCTTTCCTGGCAATGTCAATGCAACTTCCGGCTCAGGAAGTTAGCCGCGCACAAGTAGATGAGCAGAAGGAAAAACGGATGGAATGGTTTGAAGAAGCCAAACTGGGTATTTTCATTCACTGGGGTATTTATGCCGTGAACGGTGTGTCAGAGAGTTGGTCGTTCTACAACAATTACCTGCCTTATGAGGAATATATGAATCAGACCAAAGGCTTTACGGCTTCGAAATACAATCCGAAAGAATGGCTGGACCTGATTCAGGAGAGCGGTGCCCGCTATACGGTACTGACTACCAAGCATCACGACGGTGTTGCCTTATGGGATACGAAAGCCGGCGACTTGAGTGTCGTCAAATCGACTCCGGCCGGAAAGGATCTGGTGACTCCTTTCGTGGAAGAAGTACGCAAACACGGACTGAAACTGGGATTTTATTATTCACTCCTCGACTGGTCGCATCCGGATTATCCGAACAAGACCAAGACAGAAACCCGGTATAAAGACGATCCGGCCCGATGGAATAAGTTTGTCCAGTTCAACTTTGCCCAATTGGCAGAACTGAATAAAACCTGGAAACCGGATTTATACTGGTTTGACGGCGACTGGGAACAAAGTGCCGAGGCTTGGAACTCCAAAGGAATTGTCGATCTGCTTCGTTCTACCAATCCAAATGTCATTATTAATTCGCGTATCCAAGGTTATGGCGACTATGCAACTCCCGAACAAGGAGTTCCGGTCGTTCGTCCGAAAGACAAATACTGGGAGTTATGTATGACGATGAATGACTCGTGGGGTTTTCAGCATGCCGATACGAATTATAAAACACCGCATATCCTGTTGCGTACGTTTGTTGATTGCCTCAGCATGGGCGGTAACTTATTATTGGATATAGGTCCGAAGGAAGATGGCACAATCCCGGAAGAGCAAGTGGCAATCCTAAAGGAATTCGGACGTTGGATCAAGAAACACAAAGAAGCGGTTTATGAGACGCGGGCTGGTATTCCGGCAGAACATTTCCAAGGATATACAACTCTCAACAAAGCCGGCGATATCCTGTATCTCTATCTCCCGTATCGTCCGAACGGACCCATCGAAATCAAAGGATTGATGAATAAGGTGAATCGCGTCTGGGTAGTAGGAAACGGAGCCATGCTTCCTTTCAAGATTCACAACAAGAGTTACTGGAGCCAGGTGCCGGGTAACTTATACATCGAAGTGCCCGAACGGGTTCAGGATGAACAAATCACGGTATTGGCAGTCTTGCTCGACGGTCCGATCAAACTATACCGTGGAGAAGGCCAGGTGATTTCGGCCAATTAAAACAGACAAGCCTTATTATCTGAATTAAAAGTAACGAGAATCGATTTCGAATCCGGTGAAGATTGAAATCGATTCTCGTTATTTTCTGTTTTCAAACCCAACTGCACGATAATCTGTCCTCATATCTTTGGGTTATTTCTCTTTTTTCCGCATCTTTGTCATCAACAAGCAGACTAATTTGTATTTATCATGAAAAGAGCACTCTTTGGTATCTTAGTAGCGGGATTCTCTTGTCTGTCGAATATGCAGGCAACCCGTATGGACGCTTTGGTTACGGGCAGTCCAACCTTTCCTCATCCGAATGTGATGACAGCAACACAACTTCCGCAAACCGTTTTTCCCGGAACTAAAAGTCAATGGGAAGGATGTAACCGGTATGACTTCAAGTTTCAGGACCGGGATGCAATTGTCGTTGTACCGAAAAAGGCAGCACCCGGCCGTCCGTGGATTTGGCGTCCGGCTTTCTTCGGCGCATTTCCTTCGGTCGATCAGGCTTTATTGAAAGAAGGATTTCATATCGTTTACTATGATTTGACACACCTGTATGGAAGTCCGCATGGAGTCAAGCTGGGAAATGACTTCTATGCCGAAATGGTGAACCAGTATCAGCTGGCCTCGAAAGTAACGGTCGAAGGATTCAGCCGGGGCGGATTATATGCCTTTCACTGGGCAGCCCAGAATCCGGAGAAAGTAGCTTGCCTGTACGTGGACGCGCCCGTTTGCAACGTCTTCAGCTGGCCTAAAAAGACAGCTCCGGATCTTTGGCCGGACCTGCTAAAGGAATGGAACCTGAAAGATGAGGAAGTAGGAGAGGACTTCCAAGGGAATGTCATTCATCTGGTAGATAAACTCGTAGCCGGGAAAGTTCCGGTCATGGCCGTTTGTGGAGGAGTGGATAAAGTCGTTCCATACGAAGAGAATCTGAAGCCGGTAGCCGACAAGTACCGGAAAGCCGGTGGCGTCATCGAAGTGATTGTCAAACCGGACTGCGACCATCATCCGCACAGTCTGGAGAATCCGGAACCGGTGGTCGATTTCATCAAGCGGTATCAGCCGGGATATGCCGACAAAGTACATATCCAAGCACGGAACAATCTGAATAATGCCTTCCATAAATTCAATATCGAGAAGAAAGGATGCGTCGCTTTCCTGGGCGGTTCCATCACAGAAATGAGAGGTTGGTGCGCTCAAATCAGGGAAGACTTGCAACAACGCTTCCCCGATACTCAATTCACCTTTATCAAAGCCGGATTGCCCTCGGCAGGTTCTACGCCGCATGCTTTCCGCATGGAACAGGATGTGCTGCAACACGGAACGCCCGACTTGATGTTTGTCGAAGCGGCTGTCAACGATGATACCAACTACTTTACAGGAGAAGAACAGATTCAAGGCATGGAAGGCATCGTCCGTCATGCCCTTCGGGTGAATCCGAAGATGGATATCATCTTCCTTCACTTCATTTATGATCCGTTTATCGAACCTTTACAGAAAGGAGAACAACCGGAAGTATTTACCAACCATGAAAAGGTAGCGGAACATTATCAGCTGCCTTCCATTCATTTGGCACAGGAAGTGGCCGAGCGGATGAAGGCCGGTGAATTCGACTGGAACCAATTCGGCGGAACGCATCCCAGCTGGTTCGGACACAAATATTATACGGCTGCCATCAATCTATTGCTGGATCAGGAGACAAAACCCTTCGATGCCTTGCAGGAACAGAAGCACTCCTTGCCAACGCCTCTGAATCCGTTCAGCTATGCAGACGGGAAACTGGTTCCGATCAGCGAAGCCCAAAAGCTAAAAGGCTTCGAAATCGTCAACGACTGGACACCCGATGATCCGCAAATCGCTACCCGGCCGGGCTTCGTTCATGTCCCGATGTTACATGCTTCTCAAGGGAAGTCATCGCTGACTTTCTCGTTCACCGGAACAGCCGTCGGCATCTTCTGCGCTGCTGGTCCGAAAGCCTGCGTTCTGGAGTATAGCATTGACGGAGCTCCTTACAAGAAAATCGATACGTATACCGAATGGAGCTCCGGATTATACATTCCTTGGGTTTATATGTTTGAGAAGAAGCTGGAGAACAAATCGCACACACTGAGACTCCGCATCCCGAAAGGCGAACGGACTGAATGTGTGATCCGCGACTTTGTCGTCAACCAGCCCGAATAAGACAATTAATCAGAAGCCGGCGTGTTCTTCTTTTTCATAAGAAGCGTCGGCTTCTCGTCTTTTCTCTCCTGTGTACATCCAACGGATCTCATCTTCATAGACTTTCCCGTCTTTCTCTACTTGTGCCCGCACGATATTCTCGCCATCAGCCAACGTAACCGGATCGATCCGGTAATGTACCTCCGTATATCCTTGCTGGATACCACTTAATTCTTTTCCGTTCAAGAACACCCGTGGCGTTCCGATATTCGAATACACCGTGATGGAAGTCACCTTCTTCTCCCGGTCCACATTACGGCGCTGTGTCAGATACAAAACAGGCTCTTGACTCCAGTTCGCTTTATACCAATAATAAGCATCTTTCTTGATCTTCCGGTCGAAGGTAACCAGTCCCTTCATATTCCGGCAAGCCACGCCGCCACGCTCCCACATCGGGCAGACAAAGTCAAACATATTCCACAGATAAGAGGCCAGAATATACGGATGCTGGGCAATCACACTCCAATGATATTCGTGGGTTTTCGTCTGAAAGGTTTCCGGATAGAACTCTTTTCCCCAGTTCAACGCATCGCCCAAATACTCCGACTGGTGATGGATATTCGCATCCGCTCCATATTCCGTCAGCATCAGTTTCGTTTCCGGATAGTTTGTTTCCAATCCTTTCACCCACGGTTCGATGTCCTGCAATGTCTTTTCGTACCAGCCAAAGTAACGGTTCATTCCCTGAATATCGGCACATAAGTTTACCGGATGTTCCATATGTCCGTATCCATTGACCGAAGCTGTAAAGCGGTCTGGATCTTCCGTCTTGGCCAGATCATGCAATGATTGCGTCAGTTCTCGTGTATAAATATGAGGTTGATAAACTTCATTATGCAATCCCCATACATAAATCGACGGATGATTCAGGTTCTGCCGGATCAATTCCCGTAACTGGTTACGCGCGTTCTCGGCTTCTTCGCCCGTTACCCGGTTGACAAAAGGAATCTCGGCCCAAATGATCAGTCCCAGACTATCGCACCGCGAATATAAATAATCCGATTGCTGGTAATGGGCAAAACGTACCGTCGTCGCACCGATGTCCATAATGAAAGACAGGTCTTCGTCGTGATGCTTATTCTCCAGTGCACTTCCCAGTTTCCAACGGTCTTGATGACGGGTCACGCCATACATCGGATACTTCTCGCCATTCAGGTAAAAGCCTTTTCCGGCTATCAGCTCATACTTACGGATGCCCAAGGGTTGTACAACCTCATCGATGACTTTTCCATCACGTAAAAGGCGAGTCACCACTTTATATAGATAAGGATTCTTTCGTCCTTGCCAAAGCGTCGGTTTCCGAAGTTTAAAGTCTGCTGTAAACTCCTGTATGCCCTGTGGTGTCAATTCAAGAGGTTGCTGTTGGCTCGCCACTGGCTCTCCTTCCTGGGTATAAATGGTATTCTCTAGTGTTAACGGAGCTGCATAAAGCGTACCGTTATCCAATTTCACACGGATATGGACATCGGCCGATTGTTTGGATACCTGCTTTTGCGTAATATAGACACCGGGCGAAGCATAATCGGTCAGACAAATATGACAACCCTCGGTCACAATCAAAGAAATCGGACGATAAATACCACCATATACACCGAACAACTGATGATTGACCGGAATCACATCCGGACGGGAAGCATTATCCGCCTTCACGACAATCTCATTCTTTGCTCCCGGTTTCAATAAGTCTGTAATCTCACAGGCGAAAGCCGAATATCCGCCTTTATGGGTTGTCGCCAACGTGTTATTGACATAAACCCAAGCACAAGCACCCACACCTTCGAAACGTAGATAGACTCGTTTTCCTTTCAGGTCGGCCGGACAATCGTATGTTTTCTGATAATAAGCCGGACCCTGATAGAAATTATTAGGTGTTGTCTGCATGTCAATATTATTCCACGTATGAGGCAAGGTTACTTCTTTCCAACCCTTTTCCCAAGCTGCCATATTCACCAAGAGCTCTTGTTGTACGGGTGCTTTCTTAAATTTCCAACCCGCGTTAAAAGGAATCACTTGCCGTCCTTCGGCATACAGGAACGAAGAGATCATTCCCCCAAATACTAAAATAAGTGTCGCTATACGTCGATTCATGATATTTCGATTTGAGTTACAATATTAAAGAGAAATTGGCAAGTGAACAAGCTTTTGAAACGCAAATGCAAATTCCGATATTCTTTGGGGTGTTCCTTACCAATCCCTCAAACAGGACTTAATCCTCGGATAATAAAGAGGACTATTCCGCTTCTTTCCCGTACCAGCCCGGCATCGGGACATAAACAGGATGATAACGTGTGGCTATGTTTTTCAGTTTCCTTTCCTCAATCAGCCGTTTCAGTTGGCGGTTCGCCGTAATTTGAGTCAGTCCACAGAGCTGTTCCAAGTCACGACGCATCAAAAACAGGTTCGTTTGGAAATAAACCGTCAGCTTTTCATCCATCTTTTCCGGCGAGAAAGCAGACGAATGTACCTTGCGTTTGGAACGAATGGTCTGTGCTTTGTGCATCTTCTCCTTCAAAGCCTTATCCGCCCGGAAATTGACAGACTTAAACTTTACCTTTCCGGCACGTGTTTCTTTCGGGTTTTCCGTTTCCGGACATTGCAAACTCACCTCGAAAAAACCGATTCCTTCAACATGAACCCGTTCGCTTTCGCTCAGATGTTGCGCAATTTGATAACTCAAAGCATCGATTGTTGCCCGAATATCTGCCGTCGTCAGGGTAGAACCGGAATGGATTTCCTCGGCCAACTCCTGCGTAGTTACCGTCCGATAGTTAACAACCTTAGGATAATACTTTTTCGTCTTCTCGCCGAATGTATGTGGAGACTGGTAAAATTCGAATTCAATAGCCATATTGAGTTAAGTTTTTGAGTTTGTAATCAAGTTATCACATTATTTTTCAACTGGATGATATGTGCTTTTCACTTAGGAGAAACGTATTTTTCATAGGAATGAAAAGGACTTCTCATTAGGCTGAAAAGTTTTACTTATCGTTACAAAAGTAACAAAGTATCCCGAGTTATGCAACTAATCCATTCAGAAAAAAGAAGTTTATCCGATTTATTTTCAATAATTTGCAAGCCTCATGCCCAGCTTTATCGGAAATTCTATATCTTTGTTTACCGAAATAACAGGAAACAGGATTATGCATAAAGGAATAAAAATTGCATTGTGGATACTCTCCGCTCTCACCGTTCTGCTTGTATTATTTTATATATCTGCTCGTTTTTTATTCAGGGAGCAACTTGTGGATCATGTCTTAAAAGTGGAAATGGAAGAGCGGATTGACCTGCTGCGTCAGTCGGGTTCGTATGCCGAAGATACGGAACAATACCATTTCACCTATGTTCAAGACTCGTGCCGAGCTCATGAAATCAGTCAGTTCTTCCGCTTGGATACCCTACTCAAAAACACTTCGTCCGACACGTGGAACAGGGCTTTAACTTTGGCGCGCTTTGTCTCAGGCCATATTCCGCATGCCAACCAAAGCGTGTATCCAGAAAAACGTAATGCGATTGACCTATGGAAGTACACACAAGAAGTCGAACCGGCTTTCAATTGCCGTCTTCATTCCATTCTGCTGCATGAACTATTGCTTTCGGAAGGAATTATCAACCGTTTTGTTACTTGCTTACCTGCCGACTCGCTCGATCCAGACTGCCATGTAGTAAATCTTGTATGGTTGCCAGAACATAATAAGTGGGCCATGTTGGATTCAGATATGCAGGCTTGGGCAAGCGATACTGAAGGTACCCCACTTTCTCTGTCGGAGATGAGGGAATACTATATAGCCGGAACTCCCATAACCTATCATTCTCTGTTGGACAATACAGACGATTTCGATTACTACCGTTCATATTGGGCCAAAAACCTTTATTGGTTCATCTGCTGGGAAGAAACCGGATACGATAAGGAAACATCGCCTTCCGGTCAGGAAGTTGTTCTAGTTCCTCCAGGATTCAAGGGTTTTAAGTACAGAGGCGGGTCAGTTTTCACATCAGACGACAAACGTTTCTGGGCTGCACCGGATAAGCATTTGTAAGTTAAGCCAACAAGTAAAGGTAAAAATTAAAAGAACACTCTAACTTAATTTATTCAAAAGGAAAACACATGAACCTAAAGACAATCTTTTTTATTGCAAGTTTTATCTGGATTACAGGCTTTATACAAGCACAAACAAGACAAAAAGACATCATGCCCTTCCTACGTGTCGAATGCCAGCGCTTTGTCGATACGCAGAATCGGGAAGTTATCTTGAACGGGATCAATCATGTTGTGAAAGATCCGGCACAAAACTATTTATATCCAGACGATGAACAATTATTCCAAGAATTCCGTAAGTATGGTTTTAACTGTATCCGATATGGGATTATCTGGGACGGACTGGAACCTGAGCCGGGTGTCATTAATGAAGAGTACTTGCAAGAGATTGATAAACGGGTTCGATGGGCTGAAGAAAACGGAATCTGGTTGATTTTAGATATGCATCAAGATCTGTTTAGCCGGAAATTCAGCGACGGCGCACCGATTTGGGCTACATTAGACCAGGAAAAGCCGCATCAGACCGGTGCGATCTGGAGCGATGCCTATTTAATAAGTCCTGCCGTACAACAAGCTTTCGACAGTTTCTGGCAGAATGCGCCGGCAGCAGATGGAGTCGGCATACAGGATCATTATATCCAAGTTTGGAAAGTATTGGCCGAACGCTATAAAAATTCGCCGGCAGTGGCCGGATTCGATGTGATGAATGAGCCGTTTATGGGTAGTCAGGCACCCTTGGTATTTGAAGAGCTCCTGCAAGGCTATGTACAGGCTGCCAGCCAATCAGGCGTCACGTTACCGGATATAGCCGCATTACAGGAAAGTTTCATGAACGAAACCTCGCGCCTCGAATTATTGGAAACACTTCAAGACAAAGCTTTCTTCCGACAAATCTTGCAGGCAGCCAGCCCGAAAGTGAAAGCATTTGAAGAGAACGAGCTTTCTGCGTTTTATCAAAGAGTCCGGGATGCTATCCGAAGCACAGGCAGCCGGCAACTTTTGTTCCTGGAGCATAATTACTTCTGCAATATGGGTATTCCCAGTTATTTCCGGGTTCCGAAAGATTCATTAAACCAACCGGACCAACAGTGCGTTTATGCGCCCCATGGATATGATCTGGTAACAGATACCAAGGCATTGGACAAGACCAATTTCAACCGGACAGAAGTGATCTTTGAACAAATCTTCCAAAACGGAAAGGAAAAAGGACTACCCGTCTGGATCGGTGAATGGGGAGCCTTTTACATGGGGAATAAGTATCAAAAGGCAGCCCACCATATCATCGGGATGATAGAACAGGCAAAAGCCGGACAAACATTCTGGTGCTGGTGGCCACAGATTGAAACCCAAGACTTCTTTCCGTTCTTATCCAGAACTTATCCCATAGCAATTGGTGGCATATTGGATTCTTACTCCAACATAGCACAAGGATTTTCTTGTCAATGGAGAGAAAATCCTTCCGGAGACAAAGTGAGTGTCTGGTTCATTCCGAATTTGAGGCGAGCCCAACAAGGTCGACTCAAGATAGAACCCGCTTCAGATTACCAGTTCCAATCCATTTCACCGGAAAGTTCATCCGGTTATCTGATTGTAGCGCCAACGGGAAAAAACAGTCTCAGACGTTTGTCAATCCAATACTGACATAAAGAGATTCAATCAGGCGGAGAAAGCCAGACCGAAAGCGTTTGTTCCGTTTTTCAAGCCTGATTGCCCCAATCCGTTCCTTTTTCGTTTATTTTCTCTGTTTCAAATGCCTGGTTTTCTTTTACAGAATATCGTATCTTTGAATCAGTAAATCGAAATAACATGAAGAAACGGATAAACATAACACGCAAATGTATTTTATTGACCGCTGCATGCGGATGGTTCTCTATCAGCCAGGCACAACAGATGTCGTGCGTTGCCCGGAATGATTGTGGTGTAGAAGGCGCCCAGCCTTATTTGATCAAAGGAGAGAACTACACGCTCCCGGAGAAGTTTACAGGTAGCAAAGAGGCCCTTACCTGTAACTTCGGAGGGACCGTTATCTATGCCTTCAACCAGATGGACATTAACGCAGCATATCAGCTGGAAGTTGTTTACCTGGCAGACAGCGAACGGGAACAGCGAATCGTTGCCGACGGAAATGAAGTTCAGGCTCCTGTTGTTCTCCAGGCAGGGAAGGAACAAAGGTATCGGATCGACTTACCGAAGAAAGCGTATGCGTACGGACAGCTGGTCCTCGTATTCGAAGCCTTGAAAGGACCGAATGCCTTGGTTTCGGAAGTGAATCTATATACGAACAGTTCACTGAAGACTGTTCCGTTCGAAGGAGATAAGAAAGCGGACTTGGTTCATACACAAAGTTATGTAGTTGACACGACGGTTTGTGCAGAAAAGGTGCTTCCGGTTTATTCGGTCAAGCCTTCACAAGTAACGGGAGTCTATCAACCGTTGATGTCGTTGAACGGAACCTGGCAATTCCATGAGAAACCAGCTCCAGACTTTTATCAGTCATTCCAGACAGACAAAGGATGGAAGCCGATTACCGTCCCAGGTGAATGGTCCATGCAAGGATTCCAGGTGGACTCGGCTACTTTTGCCGGATATCAAACCCGATTCTCGTTGCCGGCCGACTGGAAAGGGAAACAAATCAAGCTTCGTTTCGACGGAGTTTCCAGTGAATCGATTGTTTATCTGAACGGAAAAGAAATAGGTTCGCACATGGGCGGTATGACTGCCTTCGAACTGGATATCACTCAGGCTTTGCAACCGGGCGATAATATCCTGTCTCTTCAGATACGAAGTGAGTCGTTGGCGGATATGTTAGGCAGTCTGACACAATACGCAGCGCATCAGTTGGGTGGTATCACCCGAAAGGTTACCTTGATGGCTGTTCCGAAAGTACATCTATCCGATATGCGGATTCTGACAGACTTGGATGCGGATTATCAGGATGCCGAGTTGAAAGTCTATACAACTGTTACGAATCAGAGTGACCAGCCTCAGAAAGATATTCATCTTCAGTTAACCATCGACGGACTACCGGTGGATCTGCATGCGCCTGTTCCGGAAATAGCTGCCGGTGATTCATGGAGTGGTTGGATCAGCGGAAAAGTATCAAACCCGCAGAAATGGGATAATGAGCATCCGCATTTATATACTTTGCAGACTTCTTTGCATCAGGGAGACGAGACTCTGGAAATCACTGAGAAACGGTTTGGTTTCCGGGAAGTGGAACTGAAAGGAAACCGATTACTGGTCAACGGTGTTCCGGTCAAGCTCCGGGGTGTCTGCCGGCACGAGGTTCATCCACTGACAGGACGCGTGATGAATCCGGATTTAGTACGGAAAGACGTGGAACTGTACCGGAGCGGAAACTGTAACTTCATCCGCACATCGCATTATCCGCCTTGTGAAGAATTACTGGAAGTATGTGATGAGTTGGGTATGTTTGTCGAAGTGGAATCGCCTGTCTGCTGGATCGGGCATCATGCCAACGAGAATTGGAAACGTCTGAATTACCATGACCCGAAATACTACGCGTATGTCTTGCAGGCCAACATGGAGACCATTCATTTCTACCGGAATCATCCGTCCATTCTATTCTGGTCGATGGCCAACGAATCGTATTGGAACAAGGAATTTGCCCAAGTGGAAGTCTATGTAAAGAAGGCTGATCCGTCACGTCCGCATACCTTCCACGATCAGGCGTATGGAGGTTTCAATAATCAGGGAAGTACGGCTCCTATTGCGAATATCCACTATCCGGGACCGGACGGATATAAGGTGGCGGCAAAAAGCGAACGCCCCATGATCTATGGCGAATATTGTCACCTGAATGTTTATAACCGAAGCGAACTGGTTACTGATCCGGGTATCCGAAGCGACTGGGCTTTGGCCTTGGCTCCGACTTGGGAGAATATGTATCAGACTCCGGGCGTGTTGGGTGGTTCTATCTGGTCGGGAATTGATGATATTTTCCAAATGCCGAACGGAGATGCCGTGGGATACGGACCGTGGGGACCGATTGACGGTTGGCGTCGCCCAAAACCGGAATACTGGGACATGAAGAAGATTTACAGCCCGATCCGGGTGAAGACAACAACCTTATCACCAGCCTCCACATTCACCGTTGAAGTGGAAAACCGTTATACATATACCAACCTGAATGAACTGCGGATCAACTGGCAGTTCGGCGATGAGAAAGGAGTAGCTTTCGTGGATTGTCCGGCAGGAGAGAACGGACAGTTTACCATCGACGTGCAACATCCGGAACAGGCCAACGGATTATATCTTTCGTTTGTCGATCCGCGTGGATTCGTCGCCGATGAATACCGGATTCCCGTAGGAGAACAATCCCAAAATGTATGGGCAATTCCTTCAGCGCTGCCAACTCGCCTGAAGGAGAAGAAAGACCGGTATCTTGTATCAGGACCGCATTTCACCTGCGAAGTAAGCCGGACAAACGGACAGATTCTCTCGTTGAAGAAAGACGGCAAGGAATGTCTCGTCGGTGGTCCGTGGCTGATGGCGCTACCATTGACAGGTGGAGGCTGCTATCCGAATCATAATGCGAATACACCTATCTTCAACGATCTGTGTACTGAATGGACGGTTTCTTCAACCGAAGCCCGTACCGAAGGGGAAGATGTCTGCATCACCGTACAAGGTTCATACAAAGAATTCAAAGGGAACTATACATTGCGTATTAATGCCAGCGGAGAGATTGCTGTCAGCTACACATTCGAAGCACTGCAGGACGTGAATCCGCGTCAATGGGGTTTGGTATTCGAAGCTCCGGCATCGTTCGACCGTACTTTCTGGCGACGAGATGGTTTATGGACGGTTTATCCCGAAGATCATATCAGTCGTCCGGTAGGAGAGGCGGCGTTGTTCTATACAGGTCTGCCGGAAACCATTCATCCGCGGGTAAAACCTTCATGGGCCTGGAGCCGCGACTTCAACGAGTTGGGAAGTAACGATTTCCGTTCTACCCGTCGGAATATCTGGTATGCCGGACTGAAAAACGAGGATGGAAACACCGTTACTGCCGTATCGGAAGGTCATCAGCACTGGCGCTCGTGGTTACAGCAAGACCGGATCCGCTTCCTGGTAGCCGACTTTGTCACTCCGGGCGACGAGATGTTCCTCAGCAGTTATTACGCACCTTACCGCAAACCCTTGAAAACAGGAGATTCCATTGGCGGTACCGTGAAGCTTGTTGTAGGTGAATCCAATACAACTCACGAATAAAAGCAACCAAAGCATACACGAACGAGGCAGGAGCCGGACGGTTTCTGCCTCGTTGCAATATAGTCTTCTCAGATACACCATTCTTTATGCAGACAAACAAGTAGAATAGAAGGAAATTCGGTATCTTTGAGACTTCAAAATCAAATGAAAATCATGGAAAACAAACGAGAACATACCGTGCGGATCGAACCGGCGGGTATCGAACGAAGAGTTCCACATGGAACATCATTGGGGCAAATTGTTGGCGAGCAAGGCGTGGACTTTGCCTGCGGCGGACGAGGTGTCTGCGGCAAGTGCCGGGTGGAACTGTTGAAAGGAGAAGTGGAACTGACCGAATGGCATCGCACACTGCTGGAACGACAAGGATTATCGCCCGCGTCTTGGCGGCTGGCGTGCCTCAGCTTGGTAACGGATGATCTGACCATCCGTATTCCGCAAGGTGAACAGCAAATCCTGACCGACGAGACGGAAATCCGGCTGGGAGAGGAGACAGGCTATGCCTTGGCTGTCGATCTGGGTTCGACCACAGTCGTGGTGCAGCTCGTTGACCTGAGTACAGGGAAAATCCTGGGTTCGTCGGCCGAACTGAATCGGCAAAGCCGCCATGGAGCTGATATCATCTCACGCATATCGTATGCCATCCAAGGAGAAGCCGAACGGAAACAGCTCTCCGAATTGATCCGGGAGCAAATCGGGGAACAGATAGCCTCGCTGGTGCAGCCGGAAATCCGGGCTGAAGTCCGGCGTGTGGTCTTGGTGGGTAATAGCGTGATGCACCATCTGTTCTGCGACCTCGATGTCACACCTTTATCCGCCTATCCTTTCCAGTCGCCGAACAATGCTGCCCGCCGTTTCTCGACCGACGAATTACATTGGGCGCTTCCGGCCTCGTGCGAAGTTGTCTTCTTGCCAAACATCAGTCATTTCGTAGGCAGCGATATCCTGGCTGGCATGGAAAGCATCCAGATCCACAAGCAGGAGAAATGGCAGGCGCTAATCGACCTCGGCACGAATGGCGAGATTGTCGTCGGACGAAGAGGAGAGATTCTGTGTACTTCCACAGCTGCCGGTCCGGCGTTCGAGGGAATCAATATCACACAAGGAATGCGGGCTGTGACAGGAGCCATCTGCTCGGTGAATGAATCGGACGGCCACGTAGAAGTGATCGGCGGCGGAGAGGCTTCCGGTCTTTGCGGAAGCGGACTGATTGATGCCATTCATTATTTCTGCCAGCAGGAAGCTATTGACATGTCGGGCACGATTGCCAACGAATCTCGCCACGGCGAACTGCCTCTCACGCCGAAAGTATCACTGTGGGAAAAAGATGTCCGGGAATTCCAGCTGGCGAAAGCGGCCATAGCGACGGGATTCCAACTGCTGCTGAAAGAGCTGGGCATCACAACCGACGACTTGGAACATATCTATGTGTCGGGCGGATTAGGAACATATCTGGATGTAAAACACGCTTTGGCTGTCGGATTACTACAGGCCTCATCGCCCGAACAAATCCGGAAGGCTGGCAACAGTGCGCTGGCCGGTTGCAAACTCTTCCTTTATCGGGAAACCCGACCGGACATTGCCGATATTCTTTCCATTACCCGGCATTTCGCCCTGGAAGCTTCGCCCGATTTCCAGGATTATTATTGTAACAACCTGTTCTTTATGCCGCCGATGCCGGAATAATTCCAGACTGAAGCGACAGACAATAAAGGCGGGAAAAAACACGCCTGTTCTTTCCCGCCCATTCACTCCCCATATGAGGTTACTCATTCTTCTTCCCGTTTCAACTCGACGGGTTTAAAAGCAAACACAAATAATAACAGCAAGATCAAGGATCCACCCGATGAGATCAGGAACAGCACGGGCCAATCACATTTGTCGCCATCCCGGAATAAATCAATCAGCCATCCGTTCCATAACGTACCAATCAGGAATCCGATTCCCCATACGAGGAAGAATAAAAGTCCTTGCGCACGGGCTTTCATCTCTTTCGGCGCTACTTGGTCAGTGTACACTTGTCCGCCCACATAGAACAAGCCGAAGATCAGCCCATGCACGATGATTCCGATGTAATAAAACCACTGCGCGTCGGTCTCGGCTCCCAAGAAGAAGGCGAAATAGCGCACAAACAGAGCCACCAGACCATATATCAGCGTCTTCTTGATACCCGAATTCACCAGAATAGAAGTAGTAATGACCAGGAAGAACATCTCCGCCAGCTGGCCCAGATTCAGGGTGACGGTGATATGCTGCACATGCTCGTCGGCCAGAATCATCGAGCCATACACGTGATACAGCGTGAACGGGATGATCGACAGGAAAGTCAGTATCATGAAGATCCGGTAGTTCTTGTCTTTCATCAGCGAGAAAGCGCTGAAACCTGTTATGTCCATCCAGGAAAGGGAAGTCGCCTTCGAAGTAGCCGGAGGCGTATGTGGCAGACGCAGATTCATCAGGGCTGCTACAAAGCAGACTGCCGCTCCGCAATACATCGGGAGATTGGTATCATCGAAAGCCGGCAGATGCAGGCAATGCAGGGCGACGATACTGAAGATGCCCGATGCGACCCAGCCCACCGAACCAAACATCCGGATACGCGGGAACTGCTCGGCAGGCGCATGCTGCATGGCAATCGTACTCGTGAGGCTCTGCGTGGGCATGTGGCAAAGCATAGCCAGCACCACACTCACCATCAGTCCCGGAAAGGCGTCTTGCCGGGCAGCGATCAGCAGGAAGATGCCTGTCAGCACATTCAGGACTGCCAGGATTTTCTCGGCGGCGAAATAGCGGTCGGCTATCGCTCCGATAAAAGATGAGGCCATGGCGCCAATGGCCATCGAACTTAGTACCAGAGAAATCTGGTAAACTTCGAGTTTCAGGGTATGCGACAGATAGGCTGCTAAGGGAACCCACCATACGGCGCTCAGCATGTACTGAAGAAACATCATGACGCAAAGCTGAATCTTCGTGCCCATACTCGTCGCGTTGTTGCTTGTGTTAATCATAATACATATAAAAATTAGTGCTTAATATCTCGCGGTTTTGTATCACAAATGTAGTCCGGAGGCGCTTGGATGCCGGCCTGAAATCATGCCTTTCTTTTTCATATTTGTCTCATTTACGGCATGGAAGCTCATGGCTGATACAATATTGTATACTTTTGATACGATATCTAAAGCCCGGCATGCCTTCTTTTCCCCAGGCAGACCGCTTGGATTGGAATATTTTTATGTATCTTTCGGCTGTCAATCTTTGAATCAATCGTATGAGGAACACTTGGTGGATCGTCTGCTTATTTTGTCTTCTTCCGCTGTTTGCATGGGCGGCCCAAGAGACGAATTATATCTTCCGTCATTATCAGGTGGAACATGGCCTGAGCGATAATATGGTTACTGCCTGCATCCAGGACAACGACGGATTTGTCTGGATCGGCACACGCGACGGTCTGAACCGCTTCGACGGCTATTCCTTCAAGGTGTTCCGCCACGATCCGGAAGTCAGTTCCACGCTGGGCAGCAACTGGATTACTTCGTTGAACTGTGACCAGACCGGGAATCTGTGGGTCGGAACGCTGGCCGGACTTTTCCGGTACGACAAGGAGAGCGAATCGTTCCACCATTTATCCCTGACGGCCAACAAGCGTATCTCTTTGTTCCAGTTCGATCAGCAAAACCGGTTGTGGCTGCTGATGGACGGAAACCTGATCCGCTACGACCAGACCGACACGACCTGCCGCATCTTCGCCCATCCGGAGCATTTGTCTTACACCTCGTTCTGCATCACATCCAACCAGGGAATCTGGGTGAGCGACAGCAACGGTTCTCTTTCGCGCATCGTGGAGGCAGAAGACCGGGTCGAGACGTTCCCGCTCTTTCCCAATGAGCCGGCCCGCAAGATCCTGATGCTTTATCCGTCACCCTTCGCCCATCGGATTTATGTGGCTTATGAGCACGATGATGTCAAGATATTCGATACGGATTCGCACCTGTTCCAGGACCTGCATATCCAGGAAGCCAATCGGCTTACTTTCCTGATCAATGCCCTGATGGAGAAAGAAGAGAATGAGCTTTGGATCGGAACGGATTCAGGCCTTATCATCTATCAGGTCAATACCGGAGAATGTCATCGGGTACAACAAGACCCGCGCGATCCGTATGCCTTGTCGAGCCAGTATATCTCGGCCTTTTACCGGGATCGTGAACAGGGCATCTGGATCGGTTTCCACCAGAACGGAATTAATTACTGCTCGCCGTTCCAGCCTTTCCGTATCTATTATCCCGACGACGGCCCCAACTCCATGAAAGGGGAAGTGATCCGCGATATTTGTACAGACAAGCTGGGAAATATCTGGGTCGGTACCGAAGATGCCGGCATCAACTGCCTGGACAAGAAGACTTCGCTCTTCACGAACTATCAGCCACGACCGGACAATTCGGGGATTGCCCATACCAATATCCGCAGCTTGGCGGCTTCCGACGATTATCTGTGGATCGGACATGTCATCCACGGGATCGACAAAATGGATATCCAGAGCCGGAAAGTGGTCAAGCGATACAGCCTGCTCAAAGATTCCACCAGCACGAAGAACAGCTCGGTGCGTTGTATCAAGGTCTTGCGCGAAGGGCAGATTTATGTGGGCACCGACGATGGCGTGTTCAAATACGATTATCTGAACGACTGCTTCCGCTATGCGCCCCAGTTTCCGGCTTATTCGGTCCGCTGTATCTACGAAGACCGCCTGGGCCGCATTTGGACGGGCATGTTCAACCGCAGTTTCTATTACAACCCGATCAGCAACACCGGGATGTATCTTCCGTACGACAAGCTGAATACCCAGCGGCATAACTTCGTCAACGATATTTGTGAGGATCCGGACGGGAACATGTGGTTTGCCACGCTCGAAGGTGTCATCAAATACGACTTCCAGACCGGCGAGTCCGTCCATTACACGGTGAAGAACGGAATGCCCAGCAACGTGGTGTTCAAGATTCTGCCCGACCAGGAAGGCTGCCTGTGGATCAGCTCGGCAAACGGACTGGTGCGGCTCGAGACGAAAAGCGGACTGATCACGACCTATACCGAAAGCCACGGACTGATCTCCCGCCAGTTCAACGAGAATTCGGCTTTTACGGATACCGAAGGGAATTTCTACTTCGGTTCGATCAAAGGGTTCATCCATTTCCGGCCGGACGCAGTAGGAGAGGACAATGCGCCGTCGCGGGTCTATCTGCATACGCTGGAACTGGGCAACCGCGAACAGGTCCTGAACATATCGCCGGATTCTCCGCTCCGGAAGATCCGGCTGAACGACGACGAATCAACTTTCAGCCTGAGTTTCTCGACCCTCAGCTTCATGGCACCGGCGTCTGTCCAATATGCATATCGTCTGGAAGGAAGTGATCCCAAGTGGATCGACATAGACGAGCGCAATGTGGTCTATTTCACCAACCTGCTGCCAGGGAATTATCTGTTCGAGGTGAAAGCCACCAACCTGTCCAACCGCTGGAGTCCGCTGGTGACGCAGCTGGAGATCGAAGTATTGCCCGCCTGGTGGGCTTCGTTCCCGGCCAAGGTCGTGTATGCGCTGGTCGTCCTCGCCCTCGTCGGATCGGCTCTTTACTGGTGGCGCAACAAGACCCGGCAGGAAATGGCCTACAACATGCGCCTGTTTGAAGACCAGAAAGAGAAAGAGCTCTATCAGGCCAAGATCGAATTCTTCATCAACATCGCCCACGAGATCCGCACACCGCTCACGCTGATCAAGAATCCGCTGGAACGGGTGTTGCAAGACGGGCATTTGCCGGACAAGGTGGAAGAGTCGCTCCGCCTGATGGACAAGAATGTATCCCGGCTATTGTCGCTGGTGAATCAGCTACTCGACTTCCGGCGGACCGAGATCGAAGGTTTCCGTCTGAATTTTGTCCGCACCAACCTGGTGGAACTGCTGCAAGAGACGACCGACCGCTTCCAGGAGTCTGCCGCCTCGCAAGGGCTGCTGCTCAACTGGACGTCTTCCGCGGCAGAGCTTTATGCTTACGTGGACCGCGAGGCCGTGACGAAGATCTTCAGTAATCTGCTGGCCAATGCCATCAAATATGCCCGGAGCAGCATCCGGATTCACCTCCGCCTCAACGACCAGGAACAGATCGAGATGGACTTTATCAACGACGGAAAGCCCATACCGGAAGAACTGCGGGAGAAGATCTTCGAACCGTTCTACCGGATTCCGAACACGGAAGGAAAGACGGGCACCGGACTGGGATTGCCGCTGGCACGCTCGCTGGTGGAAATGCACCACGGGACGCTTGTGCTCGACAAACCGGGAACCGACGGGGCGCAGACTTGTTTCCGCCTGCTTCTGCCGCTGCAACAGCCGGAATCCATCCAGCCGCCACAAGAGGAAGTGCCCGAGACAAAGACCGAAGCGGTCCGCTTCTCCTTCCTGGAAGGACGCCCCACCATCCTCGTGGTGGAAGATCATCCGGAAATGCGGACCTTCATTGCAGAAGAACTGAATAAGGATTACAATGTATGTACCGCCGAGAATGGTGCCCAAGCCATCGAATGGATGCACCGGCAAAGCATCCAGCTGGTGGTCAGCGATGTGATGATGCCGGTCATGGACGGACTGGAGCTACTCAAGAAGATCAAGACGGACGTGGAGTTCAGCCATATTCCCGTCATCCTGCTGACGGCCAAGACCACCATCCAGTCGCATATGGAAGGACTGGAATCGGGAGCCGATGCCTATATTGACAAGCCGTTCTCGTCCAGCCTGCTCCTGGCCCAGATCTCCAACCTGCTGACCAACCGCGAGCATATCCGCCAGTTCTACTTCAAATCGCCGGTGGCCAACATGAAGTCGATTGCCTATTCCAAGACGGACGAGCAGTTCCTCGAGAAGCTGAACCGCATCATCCTCGAGCATATCAGCGATCCGGATCTGGATGTCAACCAGATCGCCGAACACATGCACCTCAGCCGGCCTACCTTGTACCGCAAGATCCGGGAAATCTCCGCCATGACACCCAACGATCTCATCCGCATCACCCGTCTCAAACGGGCTGCCGAGCTCTTGTTGCAAAGCGACATGAAGATTTACGAGATCGCCGAGGCCGTCGGCTTCCGCTCACAATCGTATTTCAGCACGAATTTCATCAGCCAGTTCGGCGTCAGTCCTTCCAAATACGCGAAAGAGAACAAGTAAGCCGGCTGCCTGAAAAAACACATCCACGACAGGACGGTGTGACGCCTGCCGTGGATGCATATCTGATACTTGTATACTCGTTTCCTTACAGAATCCGCAGGGTGACTGTACCCGAGATCTGGTCTCCCCGTTTCAGCGGACGGAAATCCAGGCGGGAATGGGAAGTAAGGAAGGTGTCGTTTCCGGCATTGTTATAGTCGGCCACCAGGAAACGGATCTCTTCGCCGGCTCTCCAGGTGCGGATATGCTGCGTGCCGTCGGAAAGGACTTTCACCCGGCTGGCAGCGGCGCCCGACAAGGTTGCCTCGTAGATATTTTCCTTCGTGGCCCGGAAGAGGTTGGAACCAGCCGCCGTCTGATCGAACGACCAGGCTTTCGCCGGCTGCTTGGACGGTCCTGCCAGACCCGAAACCGGCAGCGACGGATCATAAGCCACCGCTTCGCCGCTCAACGAGCCCAGGTGATTCTCCGGATAAACGCTCCAATAGCCCCGGCGGCGCCACTGGATATGGTCGTATGTCTTCGGCAATGAAAAGACCAGTCCTACCTGGCGGGGCGAAACGGCTTCAAGCAGGGTGAAGTGATACGTCACCTCCACTTCGCCGGTGGCCCGGAAACGATATTCAAAATAGCCCTCGGCTTCGGCATACGTGCCTTCCACCCGGATGCACCAGTCGTCGTCCGCACCCGTCTTTCCGATCTTCCGGGCTACCCAGCGGCTGCACACCGGTGTATAAGGCTCAAACTTCTGGTCTTTCCCCACCATCTGGATGCCTTCGCCTTCGGCATTCAGCGGCAAGACCATCAGCTCGGGCGCCTTCACCAGCACCGCCCCGTTGTTTTTCGACGAGGTCAGCAAGCCGTTACGCTTGTCGATCCGGAAGTCACCGCTGATGGTCCGGATCACATACGCCTCATCCGTCTCTTCGGTTTGGATACGTCCGGCACTCAGCAAAGCCGGCTGTGCCAACGGTTCAGGCAAGGTCTGGAAATGATAGGCATCGATCTCAAAGCCCCGCACCCCGATCACCTTCCAGTCGATCGTTCCGGCCGAGCGGACCTCTTCGGGCAGCTGCACGGTAAACTCGCCCGTCTCACCCGGAGCAACATCCGGTGTCACCACGCCATGCTGATTTCCTACGGTCCATTCTAGGCGGGTCTCTTTCAAGTTCGAGAAGAGATGCCGGTTCTCCACCTCAAAGCAGAGCTTCCCGTCGGCATCCTGGTTTCCCTTCAAGCGGATCTTCACCGGACTGAAGGCCTTCTTCATGCCCCAATATTCGGGTTTCGGCCGGCGCCATCCGTCGATCGGTCCCCAGGTTCCATATCCCACGGCACGCTCGCCGGGCAAGAAGAAGGTATCGTCAATGCCTGCCCAGATGGCACCACCCAGCACGCCCTGGCTGTGATACATCGCGTTCCACATCCGGTCCAGCAAGACGCCCCACATATTGCGCAAGCCGGGATCGGCGGCCAGCTCCAGGCGGTTATAGGCATTCAGATGACAGAACTCGTCGAAGACCACCGGCCGGCTGTAATTCCGGTACTTGTCCGGTCCTTCCGGTCCGGGATAATGGTGGTTGGTCACTTCCAGCTCACCCTGGTCGGCATCCGGTCCCCACTGGCTGAAGATGCGGGGACGCGTCGGGTCTATCTGTTTCACCAGCCCGGCCGCTTCCTTGAAATATTCGGCATACAGGTTCGACTCGTTGCCCATCGACCACATCAGGACCGACGGATGGCTGCGGTTCAGGTTCACCATCGCCAGATGCTGGTTCACCAGGATATCCTGCCGCAGCGCATCCGGCACCTTCGCCTCGTGTGCCCAGCAGAAAGGAGCTTCCACCTCGACAAACATACCCAGCTCGTCGCAGGCTTCCAGCAACGCCTCATCAGGCGGATAATGCGAGGTACGCAGATAATTGACGTTTCCTTCGCGGAAAAGCTCCACATCCCGGCGCCACATATCGTTATTCACCGAACGGCCGCGCAGGGGCATGACCTCATGGTGGCAGGCGCCCCGCAGCTTGATCGGGTGGTTATTCACAAACACCTGGTTTCCGCGTACTTCAATCTGCCGGAATCCCACCCGGCGCACGCTGGTCTGCATCACGCGGTTCCCATCCATCAGGCGGCAAGTCAGGCGATACAGATACGGATGCTCGGGGTCCCATTTCCGGGGAGCCGTTACCGGGAAGCGCACCGTCAGCTTTTCCGTCTCGCCGGCAGCCAGCTCGCGCAGCTTCAGCCGGTCGTCTTTCAGCCGTACCGGGCGGCCCTCCGCATCCTTCAGTTCAAACGCCAGCTGATACTTGCCCGAAGCCGTCTTTCCCTCATGGGTGATATCCACTTCGGCCACCAGCGTAGCATCCGTATAAGTCGAATCGAACGCCGTGCTCACGTGAAACAGCGACAGGTTGGTTTCGGGCAAGGCAAACAAATACAGATCGCGCGAGATACCGCCCAGCGGATGAACGGCATACCGCGAGGCGTTCGACGTCGAGTCGGCCACCGTCTCCGAAGTAACCGCCACCGCCATCCTGTTCTCGGCACCACAGCGCACCCAGTCCGTCACATCCAGTTCGAAAGCCGTAAAACCGCCCAGATGCGAGCCCGCCTTCTGTCCGTTGATATAGACCCGGGCATCACTGTAAATGGCATTGCAGCGCAGCTTGATCCGTTTCCCCTGCCACGAGGCAGGAACCGTAAAGGTCCGGAAATACCCGGCAGCCTTTCCCTTTTCCACTTCAAATCCCTGCATCACCCATTCGCCCGGTACCTCTATCGGCTTCCAGTGCTTCACCGTTTCCTTTTCCCAGAACTCCGCTTCCGGAGCCGGGTTAAACCACCACTGCCCGGACAGCGGTACTCGTTCCTCCATCACCCGTTCCGGCAAAGGAGAGAGCCGGGGCACTTCCACTTCCCCGGCATACAACACTCCTGCCAGCAGCAGGAGGAATAAACCCAAAATCTGTTTGCGCATCGTTTATCTGTTTTTTAGAATTATCTACTTTCCCGATGGAGACGGGATCAGCCGTTTGCCGAATCCGTTTTCCCCATCTTCCCCCTCAAAAATAAACATTCTTCGTCCATCACCTGAAGGAAACTGCCAGAATCTATGAACAAAAAAGGACCTGCACACAAAAAAACTGAACGAAATAGGAACTGCAACCCCAACCGGCTCTTGACAGCCGACGTTTACTTACATCGCTCCCCACATTTTACCCATCATGTATACAACACCATCTTCCGGCATCGTCCTTGCCGATACGAAAGATGCAGA